>Ga0302187_10000131_pt1 | contig 70848 bp, 65 predicted proteins | sample II_Bog_E1_3_FD_202120 | JGI IMG/M metagenome (GOLD analysis project Ga0302187, IMG submission 202120) | Peat permafrost microbial communities from Stordalen Mire near Abisko, Sweden - II_Bog_E1_3 | ecosystem: Environmental > Terrestrial > Soil > Wetlands > Peat | place: Sweden: Abisko...
ACTCACGTAAGAAAACAGACCTTCGCTGCGATCGTCCGTCCCGCGCACTGCTTCATCCTCGCCGTGATCCTCTGTGACGGCTGAATCACACCAGCGCGGTTAGCGAAAGGGCTTTTTCCGCGGCCTGTTAAGGGACAAATGCGAGGGGCAAACCCCTCGCGCTCCCCCAATGTTTGGGTGGGGTTGGCCGGCGGACGTGGCGCATGTCTTGCGGCTTGCAGGTGGGGGCAGGCCCCCACACCCCCGGTTTACGACCGCCGCGCAGCGGCCATCAAAACCCGCCCCAAACGCCACGCCCGAGATCCTGCACCCCCAAAAAAGGAATGGGATTGCAAAGGGCCCCCGCCCTTTGCCCGCCGGAGGCCCTTCTAACCCCTTCAGGCCGCCAGCGACAAAGGCGCAATCTCGCCCGACAGATACAGCTTCTTCGCCTTCGCCCGCGACAGCTTGCCCGAGGACGTGCGCGGCAGGCTCTTGGGCGGCACCAGTTCGACCACGGCGGGATGGCCCAACACCGCGCGCACCTTGTCGGCGACGGCGTCGCGCAGGCGGGCGCGTTCAACCGGGTCGGTCACGCGGCAGTGGACCAGCACGGCGGCGGTTTCCTCGCCCGTTTCGGTCTCCAGCGAGAACGCGGCGATATCGCCCTGGTGGAAGCCGGGGAGTTGCTCCACCGCCCACTCGATGTCCTGGGGCCAGTGGTTCTTACCGTTGATGATAATCATGTCCTTCGCCCGGCCGACGATGAACAGGTAGCCTTCGACCATGTAGCCCATGTCGCCGGTATCGAGCCAGCCATCGACCAGCGCGGCGGCGGTCGATTCGGGATCGCGGAAGTACGAGTGCATGACCGACTTGCCGCGGCACCAGACCTTGCCGATGTGGTGATCGGCGGCGATGCGGTCGGCGCCGTCGCGGATTTCCACTGCCATGCCGACCACGGGCTTGCCGCAGTTGACGATCGCGCGATAGCGCGCCGGGCGCGAGAGATCGCGCGGCGCGCCCGAGAGGCGCTCCTCCTCGACCAGTTCGACGCGGATGCCTTCGCCCGGCGGCATGATCGTGACCGCCAAGGTCGCCTCGGCCAGGCCGTACGAGGGCAGGAACGCCCCGGCGCGGAAGCCGGCATCGGCAAAGGCGTTGACGAAGCCCTGCATCACGTCGGGGCGGATCATGTCGGCGCCGTTGCCGGCCACGCGCCAGCGCGACAGGTCCAGCCGCTCGCCGACGTTGGTCTTGGTGGAGATGCGGCGGGCGCAGATGTCATAGCCGAACGTCGGCGAGTACGAGATCGTGCTGCCCGGGTTGCGGCTGATCATGTCGAGCCAGGCCAGCGGGCGGCGGGCAAAATCCTCGGTCTTGAGGTAATCGGTCGAGATCTGGTTGGCGATCACCGAGAGGAAGCAGCCGACCAGCCCCATGTCATGATACCACGGCAGCCACGAGACACAGCGATCCTCGAGGTGCTCCTGCAACTGCATGCCGAAGCCGTGGCCGTGGAGGTTGGACATCAGCGATTCGTGCGTCACCGCCACGCCGTGAGGGAAACGGGTCGAGCCGCTGGAATACTGCAGATAGCAGATGTCGTCGGGCTGGGCCGTGGGCAGGGCGATCGCGGGCGCGGGCTGCGCGGCAAAGGTGGTGAAATCGATGCCGGTGCAGGTCACCCCGCTGCTGCGGCCGTTGTGCAGTGCCACTGCGCCCTCGGCCATCGCCGAGATCTCGGCGGGGTAGAGCAACAGCACCGGGTCGCTGCTGGCCAGTTGCACGGCGATCTGCTCGATGTAGTTGTCCTTGCCGCCAAAGCTGGTGGGCAGCGGCAACGGCACCGGCCAGGCCCCGGCATAAATCGCGCCGCAGAACAGCGCGGCGAAATCGGCGCCGGTCTCGGCCACCAGCGCCACGCGATCGCCCTTTTGCACGCCCTGCGCCAGCAACCGCCGGGCCATCGCCAGCGCGTCCTCGCGCAATTCGCGGAAGGGGTAGGGGCGGGTCAGCCGCCCGCGCGGATCGTGGAAGTTCAGCCCGCGCGTGCCCTGCGCGGCATAGTCCAGCGCGGCGGTAAACGTGGGAAAATCGGCCAGCCGGCGCGGCAGGGCGCACCCGTTCGGCGTGGGCAGCGGCGCGTCGTTGGCGGCGGCGCGCAGGGCCTCGTCGGCAGTGGTGGTCACAGTCATCGTCATTCGGCGAACCCCGGCTCGTCTGCGCGCGTGCGGCGGCCGCCGGCCAGGGCGGCGCAACATGGCGCCGGTTGGGCCGGATCGGCGCAGGCCATCACGCGGGATGGTCCTGAAATTTCGCCCGCCACGCGCGGGTTTACATGGTTAACATCGCCTGCGCGCACCGTTTGCGCCTAAAGCGCCCGCCACGGCAGGATCCGGGTTCCCCCTTGGGGGCAGACTGTGGCACGATTAAGGCCGATGTCTGATGAACTGTCACAAACGGGCGCGTCCCGATCCCGCCCCCGGCGCGAGCGCCGCCCACCCAAGCCGCTGGATGCGCGCGCGCTGGAGGACATGGCGCTCGCCTATGTGGCCAAATTCGCCACCAGCGCGGGCAAGCTCTCGGCCTATTTGCGCCGAAAACTGCGCGAACGCGGCTGGGCCAGCGGCGATGCCGAGCTGATCGGTGCCGAGGCCGTGGCGGCGGGCGAGGCGGCAGCGGCGGCGCTCTGCGCACGGTTTGTCGAGCTGGGTTATGTCGATGATGCCGGGTTTGCCCGAATGCGTGCCGATTCGCTGCACCGGCGCGGCATGGGCGCGCGCCGGGTGGAGGCGGACCTCAATGCGGCGGGGATCGCCGCGCCCTTGCGGCAATCGGTGCAGGGCGGCGAGGATGTTGCGCGTGCGGCGGTGCTGGCCTTTGCGCGGCGGCGGCGGTTCGGGCCCTATGCGCGCGATGGCGGCGCGGCGGTGCGTGGTGATCCGGCGCTGCGGCACAAGCAGATGGCCGCGTTCATCCGCGCGGGGCATGGGCCGGGCGAGTCGCGCGGGCTGTTGATGATGGAGACTGCAGCGGCGGCGGAGGCTTGGGCGGGTGAGGGGGAGGGCGGCGAAGATTGGAGTTTCGAAGAAGAGTGAATGCGAGTGGCACGCCCCTCGCGCTCCCATGACTTTATCGACCTTGCGCCCCGCGCGCAGCCATGGGCCGTGCGGCGAAGCCGCCTTATAGCTGCCTCCGGCGGTGCGACGTTTCGCAAGGCCGAACCCGAGCGCCACGCCGACAACGTTGGGGGAGCGCGAGGGGCTAGCCCCTCGTCCCTATCCTGCCTTCAAACCTTCTTCGCCCCCGCCCATAAAACCGCCCCACGGGGTGTTCCCTGCCCGGTAAAAATGCTCTAGGGCCTTGGCTATGGGACTTAACATCTTCACCTGGTGGAATGGCGCCACCATCGGCACCTTGATCAACTCGGCGCGGACGGGCGAGTACGTCGGCACCGACCATCAGGGGAACAAGTACTATCGCGCCAAAAAGCGCGAAGCCGGGCGGGCCGAGCGCCGCTGGGTGCTGTATAACGGCAACAACGATGCCAGCCGCATCCCGGCGGAGTGGCATGGCTGGATCCACGGCACCTATGATGGCGTGCCGGAGAGCCGTCTGCCGCCCCCGCGCATCTGGGAGGTCGAGTACACCCCCAACGCCACGGGCACCCCGGCGGCCTATCGCCCGGCTGGCGCGCTGGAGAAGGGTGGCCATCGTGCCGCCGCGACCGGCGATTATGAAGCCTGGACTCCGGAGGGCTGAACGGCCCGATATGACGTTCGTGCGATGATGACCGCCAGACCGTTGCCGTTGCGCCTGAGCGGGGTGTTGGCGCTGTGCCTGCTCGCCGGGTGCCACCGCACCGGGGACGAGGTCAGCGAGGCGAAGGCCACCGACGTCCCCCAGCAATTGAATGGCGGCGCGCGCGTGGCGGCGGTGGAAAACCCGCTGGCCACCCCGGTCAAGGACCGCGTCGCCACGCTGGGCCTGCTCAACAAGCGCAACAACGAGGAGACCGACCTCGTGCTCAAGTCCGGCGAATCGCGCCGGGTGGGCAATGCGGTGGTGCGCCTCGCCACCTGCGAGAAGACCGCGCCGTGGGAGCGCCCGCCCGAAACCGGCGCCTTCGTGCAACTGTTCGTCGAGGAGCGCGCCAGCGTCAGCGAGCCGCTGAGCTGGCACAAGGTGTTCTCGGGCTGGCTGTTCCGCAACGCGCCGGCGCTGAACGTGGTGCAGCACCCGGTCTATGACGTGTGGGTCAAGGACTGCGCGATGAAGTACCCCGGCGAGGAGGAAAACCCCGCCGACTTCGCCCCCGCCAGCAAGGCGGCGAAACCATCGGGCAATGCCAGCGGCGCCGACGCGCCGCCCGTGCCCACCCCGCCGCCGGGCGTTCCGGCCGAGGGCGATGCCGGCGAAGTCCCCGGCAACTGATCCCCGGCGAGCCGCGCCAGCGCCGCCGGCACCCGCCCCAGGCCCGCCTGGGCCCGCGCCAGCCGCTGCATGTAATCCGCGCGGTCGATCTCGATCGCGCCCATGCTGGCGAGGTGATCGGTGAGGAACTGGCAATCGAGCAATGTCACGCCCCCCGTGCGCAACGCCGCCACCAGCCATGCCAGCGCCACCTTTGATGAATCGCGCACCCGGCTGAACATCGATTCGCCGCAGAACACCCGATCGAACCCCACGCCATAGAGTCCGCCGACCAGCGCGCCGGCCAACCAGACCTCGATCGAATGCGCCTCGCCCCGGCGGTGCAGCGCGCGATAGCTGTCGGCGATGCGGTGGCTGATCCAGGTCTCGCCGCCATCGGGGCCGCGGCGGGGGGCGGCGCAGGCGTCGATCACATCATCGAACGCGGCGTTGCAGGTGACGGTGAACGCTCCCTTGCGCAACGTCTTGGCCAGCGAATGGGCGCAGCGAAACCCCTCGGGCGGGAGGATGCCGCGCCGGCGCGGCTCCACCCAGAACACGTCGGGGTCGTCGCGCGAATCGGACATCGGGAAAATCCCCGAGCGATAGGCCAGCATCAACAGATCCGGCGCGATCGGATCGGGCAGGGGGGCCGCTTCGGCATCCGGGGCAGTGGCGTCGCGCATGTCGCGCAGTCTAGAGCACCGGGCAAAGAAGTGGGAACCGGTTTTTCGTCCGATGCCGTGGCGCGGTGCTGAGGGGCTTGCCAGATGCCGTGACAACGCCTAGAGGCGCCGGACCCGCAGGAGTGTAGCTCAGTTGGTAGAGCATCGGTCTCCAAAACCGAGGGCCCACGGTTCGAGTCCGTGCACTCCTGCCAGCATTTCCAACATCGCCGATCTGTTAGGTGTCGTTCCTGAGCGACACCGGGATGACAGCGCCACCCGCCGGCGCTAGGGTCCGGTCGATGTCCACCCGTTCGCACTCGTATTGGCCCGTCGCGCGTTTTCGCGCAGGCGCCGTGCTGATGGTGCTGGCGCTGTTGCTGCGCGTGCTGGTGCCGGCCGGGTTCATGCCCGCGGCCAGTGCCGACGGTGCGGCCCATTTCGCGATCACCATCTGCGACGGCGCGGGCGGCCATACCATCGCGCTGCCCGGGCAACCGCATGCGCCGGCCGATCCGCGTGATGTGGGCGCCCATACCGTCTGCCCGTTCGCCGCATTTGCGCTGGCGGCGGCGGCGGTGGCCGCGCCGGATCTCACGCTGCGACTGCCCGAGCAGGTGGTGGCACCCCGGGGATGGCGCGCGGCGGCGGTGGCGCTGGCCGCGCCGCGCTGGCGCCCGCCGGGACGCGCGCCGCCGCACCACGCCTGAAGGCCGCGCCCGCGGGCGTTGCCAAAAAGCCGCCCAAGCGGCGCTTGCCAAAAGCCGCCCAAGCGGCGCTTGCCAGCCGACCGGCGTGCCACCGTGCCGCCGCAATGTGCGTTCTGCCGCGCGCCCGTGAGGCGCCGCAGTCCTTCAGGATCACTGTATGACCTTCACTCTCGTTTCCGCGCGCCGATCGGGCGTGTGCGCCACCGCCATCGCGTTGCTTCTGCCCGCCGCCGCCCATGCCTGTGCCTGCGGGTGCGGGGTGTTCGATGTGGGCGACAATGCGGTGGTGCCGATGGCGTCTGACAATGGCGTCACCCTGTTCTACCGCTTTTCGGCGATGAGCCAGAACGACAACCGCGAGCATGGCCACGCCGCCGACCCCGCCGACAACAGCGACAAGCGCATCGCCACCGATTTCCACACCGTCGGCGCCGAAGTGCGCTTGAGCCCGAAGTGGTCGGTGATGGCCGAGCTGCCGATCTATGACCGCCGCTTCACCACCACCGCCAGCAATGCCCAGGGCAACGACATCGTCGAGACGGTGCCGATGACCGCACTGGGCGATGCCATCGTGCGCGTGACCTACAGCGGGCTGGCCGCCGACCTGTCGACCGGGGTGACGCTGGGGGTGAAGCTGCCCACCGGCCGCACCACCAGCCCCACCGACGCCTATGGCAACCAGCCCTATGATCGCGACACGCTGCCCGGCACCGGCAGTACCGATGTGATCGTCGGTGCCTATCACGTCGGCCATTTCGCGGGCGCTCGACTGAGCTGGTTCGCGCAGGGGCAGTACCAGGTCGCTGTCGCCACCCGCGACGGCTATCGCCCCGGCAACGAGGCCGATGGCGCGATCGGGCTCAGCTATGCCTTGCCGGTGCGGGGATCGGTCGGGGTCTCGCCGGTGCTGCAAGTGCTGGGATCGGTGCGCGGTCGCGACAGCGGGGTCAATGCCGATCCGTTTAACAGCGGCTATCAACGCCTGCTGATCGCGCCGGGGCTGCGGGTGCAGGTCACGCGCCAGCTCTCGCTCTATGGCGATGTGGAGGTGCCGATCGCGCAATATGTCAACGCGGCCAGCGCCGCCGACCTGGCCTCTGGCCTCGCCGACAGCAGCGGGCAACTGGTGGCGCCGGTGCAGTTCCGTTTTCAGGTCAGCTACGGCTTCTGATCCGCGCGTGATCGCCCCCGGCGCCGGGTCGGGGGCGGCATCGGCTTACTGCGCGTTGGGATCGGGGTGATAGTCGCGGAAGGCGTCGTCGAAGGCGCCGTGGCCCTTGCGCGCGTGATGGCCGTGCGCGGCGGCGGCATGATGATGGCGCGTGCCGTGGTGCGCGGTGTCGGCGTGGCCGCGATGGTGCTTGCTGGTGTCCGTCGCGTGGTGGTGATGGTGACGCCCGGACGTGGGCGCGGCCTCGGCCTTGGCGCCGTGGTGGTGGCGGTGCGCGGGCTTGTCGGCGGGGGCCGCCGCATGGTGGCGATGGTGGCCGTGCTTTGGCGCTTCGGGCGCCCCGTCATGGTGGTGGTGCCGGTCGTGGTGCGTGCTGGGCGTGTCGGCCTTGGCATGGCGGTGGGCGTGATGCGTGGCGGGCTTGTCCGCCGCCGCCGCTTTATGGTGGTGGTGGCGATGTCCGGCCGGGGCCGGGGCCGCCTTCGCCGCATGATGGTGGTGATGATGGTGCGTGGCCGCCTGCGCGCCGGTTGCGCACAACGCCCCCACCGCCGCCGTGGCCAGTGCCGCCGCCAGAACCCTGCACCCGATCGTCATGTCGCCCCGTCCGTTTCCTGCGGCAGATCCTGTGGGGGCCATGCCCCGGGCGCGAGCCGCGCGCGCCACCGGCGCCTGATGCCCGCCCGGCGCCCGGCTGGTCAAGCGGGCACGCGTCGAATCGGGGGAAGGACGCCGTCGCACGCCGGCCCGTGCGGGCTCATCGGCTGGACGGCCAGCACCGGTTCACCTTGACTATGCGACAGCGGCCCCCACATCACGGGTTCAGCCCGGGCCGGGGGTTCGCCCCGATCCGGCGCCCGTATCAACGACGAGTGAGATCCCCATGCTCCGCAGTCATTCGCTGTTAGCCTTGCTTGCCGCACCCATGCTGGTGGCGGGGTTGTCCGTCCCGGCGCTGGCCGCCGATGCCTCGATCGATCAGGTCTATGCCGAGGCCAAGTCCGGCAACGTCCAGGGCGCGCTGGGCATGATGGACCAGGTGTTGAAGGACCATCCCAACAGCGCCAAAGCCCACTTCATCGAGGCCGAACTGCTTGCCCACGCGCACCGCGCGGCCGATGCCAGCGGCGAGCTGGCCAAGGCGCAACAACTGGCGCCGGGCCTGCCCTTCGCCACGCCGCGCGCCGTGGGCCAGTTGAAGGCCGAGATCGGGCAGGGCGGCGCTCCGGCGGCCGCCACCGGCGTGGCCGGCGTGGCCCAGCCCGCCGCCCCCGCTGCGCAGCCTGAGGGCCACTTTCCCTGGGCGGTGATCATCATCGTCGGGCTGGTGGTGTTCGGGATGCTGGCGTTGCTGCGCCGGCGTGCGGCCGCCAGCTATGCCGCGCCAGGCTATGGCGCCGGGCTGGTGCCGCCGCAGGGCGGGTTCGGCGGGCCTTCGTATGGCGGGCCGGGGTACGGCGCGCCGGGTTACGGCCCGGGCTATGGCGGCGGTTATCCGCCCCAGCAGGGCGGCATGGGCTCCGGGATCATCGGTGGCCTCGCCAGTGGCGCGGCGATGGGCGCCGGCTTTGCCGTGGGTGAGGAAGCGATCGACCACATGTTCGGCGGCGGCCGCGAGCGCGATGCCGGCCGCGACGTGCAGGGCGGCGGCTGGGGCGATGCCAACCGCCCCGCCGCCGATCCCAACGCCGATTATGGCGGCAACGATTTCGGCATCTCCGATTCGGGGAGCTGGGACGATGGCGGCAACAGCGGCGGTGGTGGCGACGGCGGCTGGTAACGCCGCCCGGCCATGAGACCCCGGCCATGCGACGAGGTGTCGGCGGCGGGGCGCTAAAACGACTATCGCTGGCTGTACGATCCCGCTAATACAGCTATGCCGAGGGGCAAGCCGGGGGAGGAGCCCGGCCTTTTCAAGGAGAATTCACATGCGCAAGCTCATCCCCGTTCTGGCCGCGATCGGCCTCGTCGCCACCGCCGCGCCGCAGACTGTCGAGGCCAAGGGCTGCATCCGCGGCGCCGTCGCCGGCGGTGTGGCCGGGCACTACATGGGCCATCACGCGGTGGTCGGCGCGGTTGGCGGCTGCCTCGCGGCGCGCGCCTATTACAAGCACAAGGCCCGTCAGCAGGCGATGGCTGGCCACCATTACTGATAGGCCATTGCCGGAATAGAAAAGGCCGGGCGGAGTAATCCGCCCGGCCTTTTGTTGTGTGGCGAAAAAGCCCCGTCCGGGTCAGTTCGTCATGGCAACCCTGGGTTTACCCTGCTGCCACCAGGCTGCGCTCGCCGGCGATCCGCTGCATCGCCTTCTGCAACTTCTCGAATGCGCGCACCTCGATCTGGCGGATGCGCTCGCGGCTCACGCCATAGTTCTGCGAGAGTTCCTCCAGCGTCTGTGGGTCCTCGCTCAGCCGGCGGGCGACGAGGATATCGCGCTCGCGGTCGTTGAGCCCGTCCATCGCCTCGGTCAGCAGCGCGTGGCGCCAGTGGGCCTCCTGCGCGTCGGCGACGGTTTCGTCCTGCAGCGGTCCGCCATCGGCCAGCAGGTCCTGCCACTGGCCCTCGCCATCCTCGTTGAACGAAACGTTCAGCGAGGCATCGCCACCGGTCATCATCCGGCGGTTCATCGAGACGACCTCGGCCTCCGACACGCCCAAAGTGGTGGCAATCGCGCGCACCTGATCGGGGTGGAGATCGGTGTCCTCGAAAGCGTCGATGTTCTTCTTCATCCGGCGCAGGTTGAAGAACAGCTTCTTCTGCGCCGCCGTCGTGCCGATCTTGACCAGGCTCCACGAGCGCAGGATGAATTCCTGGATCGAGGCCTTGATCCACCACATCGCATAGGTGGCCAAGCGGAACCCGCGATCGGGCTCGAACTTCTTGACGCCCTGCATCAGGCCGATGTTGCCCTCGGAGATCAGCTCGCTGACCGGCAGGCCATAGCCGCGATAGCCCATGGCGATCTTGGCCACCAAACGCAGGTGGCTGGTCACCAGTTGGCGCGCGGCCTCGGGGTCCTGATGCTCCTGATAGCGCTTGGCGAGCATGTATTCCTGCTCGGCGGTCAGCATCGGGAACTTGCGGATTTCCGCCAGATAGCGGTTGAGCCCGGCCTCGCCGGCGGGCACGGGCATCGCCGTGGTGCCGGTGGGCACGTTGCTCTCGCTCGCCAGCGGCAGCAGATCGTCACGCCGGCGTGGTTCGCGGGCATCGAGCGGCGCCACGCCGCCGGGATAGGCGGGGGACCGGACAGGTTCGGACTGGGACATCGCGGTCATCATCGTTCCTTCACTGTCGGCACCGGGGCATAGGCCCCACGGGCCGGCGCGCGCATCACAGGCTCTCACCCGGAGATAAAGCGCGCGAATTTCCGGGGAGTTCCGTCCCCCCACGCAATTCCCCGATGAGCCGTTGCATGTCATCGGGCAGGTCGCTGGTGAAACGCAGGCTTTGCCCCGTCACCGGATGAATAAACCCCAAGACCGCTGCGTGCAACGCCTGCCGCGCGAAACCGAGCCGCGAAAGCAGCGGTTTTAGCGATTTCTGTGATCGGCCATAGACCGGATCGCCCACAAGGGCATGTCCGATGGAGGCCATATGCACGCGCACCTGATGCGTGCGGCCCGTCTCCAGCCGGCATTCCACCAGTGCCGCATGCGCGCCCAGTTGCTCGATCAACTGCCAGTGGGTGATGGCGTGCTTGCCCCGGCGGCCGGCCTCGGCGCCCTCCAGAATGGCCATGCGCTTGCGATCGTGCGAATCGCGGGCGATGATCCCGCGCAAGGTGTCGCCATCGGCGCGCGGCACCCCGCTGGTGACCGCGCGATAGGCACGCTCGATCGAGTGATCGGCGAACTGGCGGCTGAGCCCCTCGTGCGCGGCGTTGCTCTTGGCGACGACCAGCAGGCCCGAGGTGTCCTTGTCGATGCGGTGGACGATGCCGGGGCGCACCACCCCGCCAATGCCCGAGAGCTGCCCCGCGCAATGGTGGAGCAGTGCGTTGACCAGCGTGCCATCGGGATTGCCCGCCGCCGGATGGACCACCAGCCCGGCCGGTTTGTCGATGATGACGAGATCGGCGTCCTCGTAAACGATGACCAGCGGTATGTCCTGCGGCTGTGCGGCCAGCGGCGTGGGTGCGGGCACATCGACCGCCACTTGCGCCCCCGCCGCCACCTTCAGCGACACCGTCCCGGCCGGCCGGCCATCGACGGTCACCCGGCCCTCGGCGATCAACGCCTGCACCCGCGCGCGCGATAACGCCGGATACCCCGCCGCCGCCAGCGCCGCCACCACCGCGCGGTCCAGCCGATCGGGCGCGGCGACGGCAGCCGTCAGCACGCCGCCAACGGCTTCGTCGGCGGCGATATCGCCATCGTCAGCAAGGAGATCATCTCCGACGGGGTCTTGCGCGTCGGCGACGGATGCGGGCACCATGGCGCCAAGATGGATGGCAGCGACGATTTTTCAAGGGCCCCGCATCGCCTGTCCCCGGCGATCGCGGCGCAATTGCGGGCCGAGGCGGCGCGCGCGCACCCGCATGAGGCCTGCGGGCTGTTGCTGGGCGGTGGCGATGGTGACGGCGATGGTGATGGCGATGGCATCGCCGCGATCCTGCCCGCGCCGAATGTTGCCACCGATCCGGCACGGCGGTTCGAGATCGCGCCCGAAGTGCTTATCGCCGCGTATCGCGCCGCGCGGGCAGGGGGGGCGCCGGTGCTGGGGTATTATCACTCGCATCCGGTGGGATCTGCCGCCCCCTCCGCCGCCGACCGGGCCGAGGCGCATGGCGATGGCGCGCTCTGGGCGATCGTCGGCGGCGGCGACATTCGCGTCTGGCGTGACGAACCGGAGGGGTTCGCGCTTTTCTCCAAGGCCACACAGGGTTAAGGGGCTTGAAAGGGCCGGCGTTTCCTGACGCCGGCGGCCCAGTATGCGAGAACGCCGAGCCATGACCACGCCCACCGCTTTCTCTGAAACCACCGGCGGCGATGCCCTCGAACTGGCCAGCCTGCTGTGCTCACGCCTGTGCCACGATATGCTGAGCCCGGTGGGGGCGCTGTCGAACGGGCTGGAGCTGTTGGCCGAGGAGAAAGATCCGGTCATGCGCCAGCGCTGCATGGAGTTGCTGGAGCAATCGGCGCGGACCAGCGCGGACAAGCTCAAGTTCTTCCGCCTGGCCTTCGGCGCGGCGGGCGGTTTTGGCGAGGCGGTGCCCTCCAACGAGCCGCAGGCGTTGATCGCGGCGCTGGTTGCGGCCAATGCGCGGCTGACGCTGAACTGGCAGGTGGGCATGGAGATGATGCCCAAGCCGGCGGTCAAGGTGCTGCTCAACCTCTCGCTGATCGGCATCGAGGCTTTGGTACGCGGCGGCACGCTGGAGATCGCCGCCGAGCCGCGCGGGCCACGGGGGGTGGAGATCGTGGTGCGCGCCACCGGGCCGCGCATCGCGTTTGACGCCACGGTCGGCCGGGCGCTGCGCGGCGAACTGACCGCCGGTGAACTCTCCAGCCGCACCGCGCCCGGCGCGATGATCGCCGCCATCGCTGCGCGCGCCGGCGGCGAGATCCAGATCGCCCAGACGCCCGAGGCGCTGTTGCTCGGCGCGGCGCTGCCCTCGGCCTGAGCCCCGCGATGGCCGAACTCACCCGCCGCCAGCGCCCGTCGCCCAACTGGGACGAGCGCGCGCTGCCGGTGAGCATGGTCGTTATCCACTACACCGGCATGCAGACCGCCGAGGAGGCTTTGGAGCGGCTGTGCGATCCCGAGGCCAAGGTCTCGGCGCATTACCTGATCGACGAGGACGGCAGCGTGACCGTGCTGGTGCCTGAGGACAAGCGGGCGTGGCACGCCGGGCGGTCGTACTGGCGCGGCATCACCGATGTGAACTCGGCCTCGATCGGGATCGAGCTGGTCAATCCGGGGCACGAATGGGGATACCGCCCGTTCCCGGAGCCGCAGATGTCGGCGTTGATCGTGCTGCTCGCCGATCTGGTGTGGCGGTACGATATCGAGCTGTGCAACGTGGTGGGCCATTCCGACGTCGCCCCCGCGCGCAAGCAGGACCCCGGCGAGCTGTTCGATTGGGCGCGGCTGTCGCGGTTTGGGCTGGCGCTGCCCGCGCCGCGACCGCGCATCCGCCTGCTCCACGAAAATCCGGGCGCGTTCTATCTCGCGCTGGAGCGGTTCGGGTATGACATCTCGGACGGGCGCGCGGCGGTGGCGGCGTTTCAGCGGCGGTTCCGGCCGGCGCGCATCGATGGCGAGATCGATGGCGAGGTGGGGGCGCTGTTGCTGGAGCTGTTGCTGCGGCGGGATGCCTCTGGGGAGGATTGTTGAAGGTTTGAAGGGTTTAGATGCGAGGGGCAAACCCCTCGCGCTCCCCGTTCCTGCATAGGGTGGTGGGGGCACTGCCACGTTGCGCGTGGATTGCGGCGAAGCCGCCATAAAAGCCTGCGGCGCGGTACCCTTGCGCAACGGTGTTGGCCCACGCCACGCCGACAACGTTGAGGGAGCGCGAGGGACGTGTCCCTCGCATTTCCCTTTTCTTCCCTGCCAACCCTGCTAGGGCCACCAACGCCAGGGGGCCGGGCAGCCGCGTCGCGCCGCAAGGACGCGCCGAGGAAAGTCCGGGCTCCACGAAACGAGGGTGGCGGGTAACGCCCGCCGGGCGAGGGAACCGGGCGCGTATGCGCCTAGGCCCGAAGCTTAGGGACAGTGCCACAGAGAGCAGACCGCCGATCTCCCGCGTGAGCGGGACGAGGCAAGGGTGAAAGGGTGCGGCAAGAGCGCACCGCGCCTCCGGTAACGGCAGGCGGCATGGCAAACCCCACCCGGAGCAAGACCGAATAGGGGCGGGTCGCGTTCGTTAAGGGCGCTGGCGTGTTTCGCGCCAAGATCGCAAGGTCTGGCACCGCCCGGGTTGGTTGCTGGAGCGGCATGGCGACATGTCGCCTAGAGGAATGGCTGCCGTTGGCCGCCGCGTCCGCAAGGATACGTCTTTTCGGAGACGGGCGGCCTCCACAGAACCCGGCTTACAGGCCCCCTGGCAAATTCCTAAACCGGCCGCCGCATCACCCCGATCATACCGTTGGGCTCGGCCTCGGCGGAGATCAGCCAACGGTTCGGCCCCTCCAGCCCCAGCCCGGTGAGGTTGCCCGAGGCATAGGCGCCGGTATCGATACCGATCCGGTTCGGAGCGATCTCGGCACCCTCGGTGATGGTGTGGCCATGGACCACCACCACGCCGTGATCCGCCGGCGAGCTGAGGAAGGGTTCGCGGATCCAGCGGGTGTCGGCGGTGGTCTGGTCCTCGATCGGCACGTCGGGGGCGATGCCGGCGTGGACGAACAGGTAATCGCCGATGCGGATCTGGTCCTCGAAACTCTCGATAAAGCCGCGCAGGTCGTCGTCGATCCCGGCGCGCAGCGCGGCCTGCACCGTTTCATAATCGGCGCGTTCGTAATCCTCGGCGCTCATGCCAAAGCTCATCACCGTCTCGCGCCCGCCATAGCGCAACAGCGCGCGCAGCGCCTCGAGATCGTCCAGCGAGCGGAGCAGCATTTCCTCGTGATTGCCGGCGATGATGCGCACCTTGCGGCGCCCTTGCCAAGCCCGCGCCATCGACAGCACCGCCGCGCTGTCCGGCCCGCGATCGATCAGATCGCCCAGCAGCACCACCGTGGTGCCCAGGCGGGCGGGGCCACGGCGATTGTCGTCATCGTCGATCGAGGCGATCATCGCGGAGAACAGGTCGGCGCGGCCGTGAATGTCGCCAATGGCATAGACGCGCTGGCCCGGCGGGACCATGCGCAGCGGTGCCGGGGCCGGTTTGGTCGGCATCAGCTTCTTGCGCAACGATAGGATCATGTCCGGCCGGTATCCCGCATCAAGGGCGAGCAGGTAAAAGCGCCTGCCCCCATGGTCAAGTGACGTTGCTGCGATTGCGAATGTAACCTGTGCCAAATCGGGGTTTTTGCTGATATTACAAGCGAAGCTGTGCGAAACATGACCATCCCCGCCACCATTGGCCCGCAGGCATGAACCCCGCATGAGGATGCGCCCGCCGATTGCACCGCACCGGGGCCTGTGCAAAACCCCCGCGCATATCCCCCCAACGGCTGGAGCCCCGCGATGGTTGCATTCCTCCACACCATGATCCGTGTCACCGATCCCGACGCGACAGTGACGTTCTTCGGTCTGCTCGGCCTCAAGGAAACGCGCCGCTTTGACAGCGAGCAGGGGCGGTTCACGCTGATCTACCTCGCGTGCCCCGGCGAAACCGCCGAAGTGGAGCTGACCTACAACTGGCCTGCGCCGGATGGCGAGGCGGAAACCTATACCGGCGGGCGCAATTTCGGCCATCTGGCGTTCCGCGTGGCCGATATCTACGCCACCTGCCAGACGCTGAAGGATGCCGGCGTGGTCATCAACCGCCCGCCGCGCGATGGCCACATGGCGTTTGTGCGCACGCCCGACGGGATCAGCATCGAGCTGTTGCAGGACGGGCGGCTGGAGCCGGCGGAGCCCTGGGTGTCGATGCCCAATGTGGGCAGTTGGTAGTCAGAAGGATAGATGCGAGGGGCACGCCCCTCGCGCTCCCCGTTCCTGCACGGGTTGGCGGTGGCACTGCGGCGTTGCGTGTGGATTGCGGCTTAGCCGCCCTCATCGCCTGCGGCGCGGCACCCTTGCGCAACGCTGCCGGCCCACGTGACGCCGCCAACGTTGCGGGAGCGCGAGGGAGCCGCAGGCCGGCGAAGCCACCGGTCCCTCGCATCTGTCTTTTCTTCTTCCCACTTTTTTGCCTGATGCTCTAAGGCGCGCGCCATGGAACCGACGCTTACCACCACCCGCGATCTCCTGCCCGAAGGTCTGGAGGACCGGCTGCCCCATGCCGCCACCGTCGCTGCGCGGGTGTCGCGGGCGATTCTCGATGTGCTCGATGGGCATGGTTACGACCGCGTGCTGACCCCGACGGTGGAGTTCGAGCAATCGCTGGCCAGCCGCATGGCGGGGATCGAGCCGGTGCGGATGTTCCGCTTTGCCGATCCCAAGTCGCTGCGGATGCTGGCGGTGCGATCGGACATTACGCCGCAGATCGGGCGGCTGGCGGCGACGCGGCTGGCCGGGGCGGCGCGGCCCTTGCGGCTGGCCTATGCGGGGCAGGTGCTGACGATCAAGGGCGATGGGCTGGATCCCACGCGCGAGCGGTTGCAACTCGGCGCCGAGCTGATCGGCAGCGATTCGGTGGAGGCCGCCGGCGAGATCGTCGCGATCGCCATCGAGGCTTTGGCGGCGGCGGGCGCGACCGGGATCTCGGTGGATTTCACTTTGCCCGATCTGGTCGATTCGCTGGCGGCATGGCCCTTGCCATTGCCGGCCGGGCGCGTGGCCGATGTACGGCGCGAGCTGGATGCCAAGGATGCCGGGGCCTTGGTCGCGGCGGGGGGCGAGGCCTATCTGCCGCTGCTCTATGCCACCGGGCCGTTCGAGCGCGCCATCGCGCGGCTGGCGGCGCTGGATGTGAAGGGCGCGCTGGATTCGCGGATTGCGGCACTGCGCCAGATCGCCGCGCGGGTGGGCGACAAGGCGCGGCTGACGCTGGACCCCACCGAGCGGCATGGCTTTGAATATCAGAGCTGGTTCGGCTTCATGATCTATGCCGAGGGGGTGCAGGGCGCGCTGGGCCGTGGCGGCACTTATGCGATCCTCGGGCGTGAGGATGGCACCAGCGAGGCGGCGACCGGGTTCTCGCTCTATCCCGATCCGCTGGTCGCGGCTCTGGCGGGCGCCGAGGGCATGCGGCCGGCGGTGTTTTTGCCGTTGGGGCACGATGCGGCGGCGGCGGCTGCGTTGCGCGCCGAGGGGTGGCGGACGGTCGCCGCCTTGTCGGCCGATGATGCGGGTGAGGAGTGTTCGCACCGGTTGGTGGATGGGGTGGCTGTCGCCGTTTGAAGGGGTTGAAGGGATAGATGCGAGGGACTGGTGGCTTCGCCGGCCTGCGGCTCCCTCGCGCTCCCTCAACGTGTCCACGTTGGTGGGCGCAGCCACGTGGTGCTTGATTGCGAGGTTACTGGCGCCTTGCTCGTCAGGCTGCGCCTGCGGCGAAGCCGCGATCATTCAAAGCGGCTGCGCCGCCTGTCACAACGCCGCGCGCAAGGCGCAACGTCGACAACGTTGAGGGAGCGCGAGGGACGAGTCCCTCGCATCTATCCTTCTTCCTGACCGGCCTTCGCCTTGACTTGCCCCACACCCCCCGCTACCCGCCGCCGCGCATTGGGCCAAGCCGGCCCCACGTCTCATCCGCTGCGCCGAGTCCTGTCGAAGGGCGCTTCTGGATCACCTGGCAGGTGGAGACTCGCAACCATGGCAAACGTCACCGTCATTGGCGCCCAGTGGGGCGATGAGGGCAAGGGCAAGATCGTCGACTGGCTGGCCAGCCGGGCGGACGCGGTCGTGCGGTTTCAGGGCGGGCACAATGCCGGCCACACGCTGGTGGTGGGTGAGCAGGTGTACAAGCTCAGCCTGCTGCCCAGCGGGATCGTGCGGGGCACCTTGTCGATTATCGGCAACGGCGTGGTGCTGGACCCGTGGGCGCTGAAGGCGGAGATCGCCAAGCTGGAAGGCCAGGGCGTTTCGATCACGCGCGAGAACTTCGCGATTGCGGATAATTGCCCGCTGATCCTGCCGGTGCACCGCGATCTGGATGGGTTGCGTGAGACGGCGGCGGGTTCGGGCAAGATCGGCACCACCGGGCGCGGCATCGGCCCGGCCTATGAGGACAAGGTCGGCCGGCGCGCGATCCGGGTGTGCGATCTGGCGCATCTCGATGCGTTGGACTCGCAGTTGGATCGGTTGTGCGCGCATCATGATGCCTTGCGCGCGGGGTTTGGCCAGCCGGCGGTGGATCGTGCCGCGCTGATCGCCGAGCTGAAGGACATTGCGCCCTTCGTGCTGCAGTTTGCCGAGCCGGTGTGGGCGCGGTTGAACAAGGTCAAGAAGGCCGGCGCGCGCATCCTGTTCGAGGGCGCGCAGGGCGTGTTGCTCGATGTCGATCACGGGACTTATCCGTTCGTCACCTCGTCGAACACGGTGAGCGGGACGGCGGCGTCGGGATCGGGTCTGGGGCCGAAGTCGACCGGGTTCGTGCTGGGGATCGTCAAGGCCTATACCACACGGGTTGGCAGCGGCCCGTTCCCGACCGAGCTCGAAGATTCGGTGGGGCAGAAGCTGGGCGAGCGCGGGCATGAGTTCGGCACCGTCACCGGGCGCAAGCGGCGTTGCGGGTGGTTCGATGCGGTGTTGGTGCGCCAATCCTGCGCGATCAGCGGCGTGACCGGGATCGCGCTGACCAAGCTCGACGTGCTCGATGGCTTCGACAAAGTGCGGATCTGCACCGGCTATCGCCTGCGCGGTAAGGTTTTGGATTACTTCCCCAGCCATGCCGGCGATCAGGCCGAAGTCGAGCCGATCTATGAGGAAATGGACGGTTGGCACGAGACGACGGCGGGCGCGCGCTCGTGGGCCGATCTGCCGGCGCAGGCGATCAAGTATATCCAGCGCGTGCAGGAACTGATCGAGACGCCGGTGGCGCTGGTTTCCACCAGCCCCGAGCGTGAGGATACGATTCTGGTCCGCGATCCCTTCGAGGATTGATCCGTTTTGGCCGAGTCGCGCGGGGCGGTGGCGCCGTGCGCGGCTTGGTTAGGGATGGTTTGGATTGAATTTCGGCGCGTTTCTGCGGTTCCCTCCGAAATGAACATAAGAAGTACTCTGGCGGCTTGACGCGATCTCCGTTTGTTCTCATCATCTAGGTATTCCTACGGGGCAGAACGCCTCTCCGACGGGAAAGGACCACCGTGATGACTGAAGCGATGCTGGGCCCGATCACCTCTGCCGACTTTTCCTATGGGGGCGCCGCCGCGCCCGATTATACCTCCGATCCGGCCGCGTTGCGCCTGACCGTCTCGGTGATCGCCGACCGGGCGTGGTTGCGCGAGGAACTGCGCGAGGATGCCGGTGGCGTCGGACTGCGCGTGGTGGAGACGCGCGGGCTGGAGGCGCTGGGCGAGGGTGAGCCGGCGCCGCGTGGCGATATCCTGCTGGTCGATTGCCCGGCGGTCACGGCGGCCGATCTGGCCGGGCTGGCGCGGCTGGATCTGCATGCGGCGCGGACCGGCGCCTTGCTGGTGGTGGCGACGAGTGTCGATGCGCTGGACGGTGTGTTCGGCGTTTTGGACCAGAGCGAGCCGCAGATTTTGGTGGCGCCGTCGCGGGCGGAGCGGGTGATCGCGCTGGGCCATGCGCTGGCACGGGTGCCGGGGCGCAAGGTGCGCGAACTGTCCGAGGAGGACCGCATGGTGCTGATCCGCCTGACCAATCAGGTCAGCCAGATCGCCGAGCGGATGGACAAGCTGAACCCCGGTGCCGCCGGCACCACGCAGCTCCATGGCGAGAACCCGGCGTTCAAGTTCGATACCCCGCGCAAGGCCCTGCCGGCGGCGGCGGTGATCGAGGCGCGGCCCGAGTTGCCCGATCCCCGGCTGGTGCGCCGCATCATCCGCCAGCGGCAACAGCGCGCACGGTTTTTCGATTCGGAGCTGTTCGCCGATCCGGCCTGGGACATGCTGCTGGATCTGACCGCGGCGGCGGGCGAGAAGGCGCAGATCTCGGTGACCAGCCTATGCATCGCCTCGGGTGTGCCGCCGACCACGGCGCTGCGCTGGATCGGGCAGATGACGCAGGGCGGCTGGTTGCGCCGGATCGAGGACAAGCATGACCGGCGCCGCGCCTTCGTGACGCTGACCGATCGCGCGGCCGAGGCGATGTCGCGTTATTTCGCCGATCTGGGCCTGGCGGCCGAGCAGACCATCTGAGGCCGGCTCACTGAGCGGGGGCGGGCACCGGGGCGCTGGTGTCCGCGTCGGTGGCGGCATCGCTGGGGGCGTCGGGCTCGGCGAGGGCATGATCGACATGCGGCGCCAGCGGCGGTTGTGACGAGGCGGTGTCGTAAGGCAGCATGGCGTCGCTGGTGCTGTGCGGCAGGATGCGGCCCTCGGCGGTGCGCTGGTCGTCGCTCCTGGCTTGTGGGTGCGGGTGGCAGGCGGCCAGTAGCGGGGCGAGCGCGAGGGCCAGGGCCAGCCCAGCTCGCCGACCGTGCCCGGTGGACGCCGCGCGGCGTGGGCCATCGTGGCCGGGTTGGCGCGATGTCGCCGGCGGTTGTTGCGTCACCTCGGGTCTCCTCGTGCGCCTCGCGCGGCACGTGCGGCTTTGCTGCAAGGCGGGGCTTTGCCGCAGGGCGCGGCGCGGGTCGAGGGGAAATCGGCGGCGCATCATCGCGCGGGGGTGCCGCAAGGGGTGGCGATGGCGGCGAGGAACCCGTCCAGCCGGGCGAGCAGCGCCGCATCCCAGGCCTCGGTCGTCACCGGCCGGCCGATGCGGGCGAGGCTGGTGACCCCCGCCTCGGCGATGCCGCAGGGGACGATGCCGTTGAAATGGCTGAGGTCGGGCGCGAGATTCACCGACAGGCCGTGCATCGTCACCCAGCGGCGGACGCGCACGCCGATGGCGCCGATCTTGGCCTCGCGTCCGTCGATGTCCCGGGTCCAGATGCCGACGCCGGTGTCCGAACGCCACGCCTCGACGCCGAAATCGCCGAGCGTGGCGATGACCCAGCCTTCGAGCGCGTGGACGAAGCGGCGCACGTCGCGGCCGCGCGTGTTGAGATCGAGCAGGACGTAGGCGATGCGCTGGCCGGGGCCGTGATAGGTGTACTTGCCGCCGCGCCCGGCCGCGACGATCTCGAAGCGTGGGTCGAGCAGGTCCGACGGTTGGGCGCTGGTGCCGGCGGTGTAGACCGGCGGGTGTTCCAACAGCCAGATCCGTTCCGGGGCGGTGCCGGCGGCGATGGCGGCATTGCGCTCGGTCATTGCGGCGAGCGCGGCGGTGTAGGCGATGGGGGCGGTTTCGCAGCGGATTTCGGGGTGGGGCATGGCGGTCGCCGTCGGGGATGGGTTGGGAGTGGCCACGGGTGCGGCGGCGGCTGGGGCGGGCTGTGGTGGCTGAGCCGTGTTGGTCAGCGGCGGTGTGGCGGCGTTTTGCGACTTTGTGGCCGGTGGGCGCGCGATCGGTAGGGGCATGCCGGTGGGGCCCTCCACCATGTCTGCATCCGGAGGCGGGGCTTGGGCCGCCGGGTTGGCCGGGCGCTCGCCGGGTGCCGGGCGCACCGTGGCGCCGGCCCGGTCGGGGGCAGAGGCGGCACGGTCGGCGGAGGGCGGATGAACCATGCGGGTTGCGTGGCGGCATTCGTGGCAGTTATCAAGGGGCAAGCGTTGCGGGGCGCGCGCCGGACGGCTAGGGCGTGAGGCTGACCCGGTTTGGGAGCCTTCATGATCAAGCTCGATACCACTGCCGCATGGGCCTGGGCCAATGCCACGATCTCCGCCAACCGCGAGGTGCTGTTGGCGCTGGCGGGGGTGTTCTTCCTGTTGCCGCGCCTGGTGGTGGGGCTGTTCGCGCCCGAACTGCATATCGAACCCAACATGTCGGCGCAGGACCTGCAGGCGGCGGTGCGCGCCGGCTATCTGGCGACGCTGCCGTGGGTGCTGCCCGCGACGCTGTTCGAGGCGGTGGGGACGCTGGCCATGCTGGCGCTGATCACCGACCGTGGGCGGCCGACGGTGCGCGATGCGATCACCGCCGGGCTGCGCGGGCTGGGCACCTATATCGCCGGCGAGTTGATCTATGCGCTCGGCATTTCCTGCGCGGGTGGGGTGTTGATCGCGCTCGCCACGTTGAGCGGGGTGCCGTCGCTCGCCGGGATGGCGCTGGGGGTGGCGCTGGCGGCGCTGGCCTATGGCTTCGTGCGGCTGGTGCTGCTGGCGCCGGTGGTGGCGGTGGAGCGCGAGGTCAATCCGGTGCGTGCACTGACGCGGGCCTGGGCGCTGGCGCGCGGGCAGACCGGGCGGCTGTTGCTGCTGCTGCTGGTGCTGGGGGTGGTGGCGTTGGTCATCATGCTGGCCAGTGTCGATGTCGTCGGGGCGCTGGTCGCGCTGGCCGCCGGGCCCGATGGCGGGCGGATTGCCGGGACGGTGGTGTCGGCGGTGCTCGATGCGGGGTTCGCGGTCTATTTCGTGGCGATTCTGGCGGGGGTGCATCGGCAACTGGCCGGGCCCTCGGTCGGTGGGGCCGGGATTTTCGGGTGAAGGTTTGAATGCACGGGTCGGTTTGTCCGTGCCGATTTTCTCAAGAGACATCGGTTGGTCTTCGCGCTCCCATGATGTGTCGGCATTGGCGCGGGCCTGCGATCGCACGCAAGGTTGCCGCGCCGCGGGCTTGATGGCGGCTTCTCCGCATGGCGCCAAAGCGGCGGTGAAGCGCAGCGTGGACAGGAATGGGGGTCCGAGAGTCCAGACCCCCGGGGCAACCCTGTTCTTCAATCCGCCTGCTTCCACCCCCAATAGAGAAAGCTGGGCATGATGTTCAGCCACTCGAACCCGCTGTCGATGTGGGCAAAATGGCGGCGCATGAAGTGCTTGGCCGCCGGGGTGAACTGATAGACGAGGAAGGCGCCGCCCGGGCGCAGCGCGCGGTGGGTGGCCGCTGCGATCGCCGGGCCCACGCCATCGGGCAGGGTCGAGAACGGCAGGCCCGAGAGGATGTAATCGGCCTTGTCATGGCCGTGGGCGGCGATGATCGCCTCCACATCCGCCGCCGAGCCGAGGACCGCAGTGAAGCGGCCGTCGGTGATCGTGGCGTTGAGGTAATCGATATAGAGCGGGTTGGTGTCGATCACGATCAGTCGCGCGTCGCGGCGCAGCTTGGCCAGCACCGGGCGGCAGAACGTGCCGACGCCGGGGCCGTACTCGACGAACAGCTTGCAGTCGTCCCAGCGCACCGGCGCCAGCACCTTGCGGATGGTGAAGCGCGACGACGGGATGATCGAGCCGACCATGCGCGGATGGCGGATGAAGCCTTCGACAAACACCCCCCACGGACCGGAGCGTTGGCCCAGCCAGGCGCCAAGGCGGCGGGCGATGCGGTGGGACAGGGGTTCGCGGGCGAGGTCGGTCATGTCGGCTCCGGGATGGGCAATGGGGTGATGTCGGTTGAACGCGCGGCAGACGGGCTGGTCCCCGCGCGGATGCGATCAGTTGAGGCGGGCCGCGCGGGTGGCGGCCTGCATCAGGCGCGGGTAAACCCCGCAACGGCACAAGTTGGGCACGGCGGCGCGGATCTCCTCGGCGCTGGGGGCGGGGGTGTGGGCCAGCAAACCCGCCAGCGCGATGGCGATGCCGGGGGTGCAGAAACCGCACTGGATGGCACCTTCGGCGATCAGCGCGCGCTGCACCGGGTGGCTGTGATCGCCGTGCGAAAGGCCCTCGACCGTGGTGATGGCGCGGCCCTCGGCCTCGGCCAAGGTGATCTGGCACGACGGTTGCGCCGCACCGTCGACCAGCACCATGCACGCGCCGCATGCGCCATCGCCGCAGCCGTATTTCGTGCCGGTGAGGTTGGCCGCATCGCGCAGCGCCCACAGCAGCGGGGTCTCCGGTGCGATGCGGATGTCGAGCGGGCGGCCATTGACGGTGAGCGACGTCATAAATGCGTCATGCCCGTGGGGGCGGAGTGGGGCAAGGGGTTTCGATTGGGAGAGGAATTAGAAGGGGTTATGCGAGGGGCACGCCCCTGGCGCGGCGAAGCCGCCGGCATGAAGGCCGCTGCGCGGCGGGCGCCTGGGCGCGGGCGTGGCGCAACGTGGACAAGGTTGAGGGCGCGCGAGGGACCTGTCCCTCGCACTTAACCCTTGTTCTTCAAAACCCCGCCTTCACCCCGAACCACACCGTACGCGGCGGGCCGAGGTCGATCGAGCCTGCCTGATTGCGCGTTTCAACCGTGGCATCGGTGAGGTTCTGGCCGCGCAGGACCAGCTTGATCCCGCGCGCAAGCGGCGCCTCGAACGTGGCGGCGAGGGTGGTGGCGGCGGGGAGGATGGAAGCGTTCAGGTCGTCCTCGAACTGGTTGCCGATGCGGTGCAGCTCGACGGCGGCCAGCCAGCCCTCGCTGCCGAGCAGCTTCGGGCGCCAGCGCAGTGCGGCGTTGGCGGCAAGGCGCGCGGTCTGGGCCGGGCGCAGGCCGTTAAGGGTGGTGCCGGGGGCCTCGACGCGGGGGTCGCTCCACGCCAGCGAGCCGTCGAGCGACACGCGGCCGATCTGCCACGCGGCCGAGACTTCGACCCCGCGCGCGTGGATGGCGGCGACGTTTTCGCGCAGTTGCAGGTTCTTGCCCACGGTGACGTTGGCGATGGCGTGGCGCGCGCGGTTGTCAAACACGGTGGCGCCGAGGGTGAGGCCCTTGAATGGTGTGAGATCGAGGCCGCCTTCGTAGCCGGTGAGGACTTCGTTCACCAGCGTGGGGTTGGCCTGCGTGGTCACCGGGAACACGACATACGTGCGGTAAAGCTCGTTGAGCGTGGGCTGGCGGAAGCCGGTGTAGGCCGATCCGCGCAGGGCGATGGGCGCGGCGATCTGCCACACCGCGCCGCCGCGCCCGGTGAAGGCCCAGCCGGCGCGATTGGCGTAGGCGCCGTTGGTCAGGGGCACGCCGGCGGCGGTGGTCGTCTGGATATAGCCGTCGTCGATCGTCCAGTGGTCGGCGCGGGCGGTGCCGGTGAGGAGGACGGTGCCAGCATCGCGGCCGTGGCCGGTCAGCGTCCACGTCTCGTCGGCGAAGAGGCCGGTGTCACCGTTGCGGCCGCCGGCGTGGCGCTGGCCGGTCACCGCGCCGGTGGCGGCATAGGACACTTCCGAGAGGTCGCCGCGCGCGGTGCGCCAATCGGCGCCGAGGCGCAGGACGTGGCGGTCGCCCAGGGGGGGGCGCACTTCGGCGCGGGTGCCGAGGCCGCTGGACGGGGTGGAGCGCTGGTCGAGCGTCTTTTTATACGTGCTGGACGAGATGACGATGTTGGAGAAGCCGCGCTCCTGCACCCAGCCGGTGAGATCGAACTGCCACGGGCCGTGGCCGATCACGCGCAGCGAGGCGTCGGCGCCGTCGGACTGGCTGTTGGCGCCGGCGAAGCGGAGGGTGCGCAGATCGTTGAACACCAGCCCGCGCGCCTGCACATCGATGTTCGGCGCGATCGGGGCGACGGCGCGCAGGCCCACCGACCAGCTATCGTATGCCGCGCGGGTGGAGGCGGCGACGCGCTGGGCCACCGGCGTGGTCCAGAAGCCCTCGCCCCGGTCCCAGTGGGCCGACAGCACCGCGAAGCCGTTGCCGATATGCGGCGCCAGGCTGCCCGTCAGCGCGGTTTCGCCGCGATTGTCGGCCAGTGCGCTGGCCGAGACGAGGCTGAGCGTGTCGGGCCCGGCGCTTTCCAGCGCGATGGTGCCGGCCTCGGCGCCGGGGCCGGCGCTGCCGCTGCCGCCGCCGCGCGTGATGCGGATCGCGCTGAGGCTGCCGGGGACCAGCGCGGTGAACGGCACCGATCCGAACATCGGATCGACCATCGGCACGCCATCCAGCGTGACCAGCGTGCGCGAGGCCGCGTTGCCGCCCAGCGCGCGCAAGGTGGCCCCCTGTGCCGAGGGGTTGGCCGAGGTGCTGTCCGAGCGGCGGAACTCCTGAAAGCCGGCGACCGAGGTCAGCACATCCTCGATGCGGGCGGTGGCGGTCAGCCGGTCGCCGGAGAGCACTTGCGAATCATACGCGGGATCGGCGGGCGGCGGGGCGAGGCCGCGACCGGTGACGACAATGTCGCCGGGGGCATGCGTGTCACCGGCGGCATCGTCGGCATGGGCCATGGCGGGGGCGGCGAGCAGGACCGCGCCGGCCAGCCACAGCGCGCGGCGGCGTGCGGCGGGTGCTGTGGCCGCGCGGCGGTGTGGCGCAACGTCGGCGCGGCGCGGCCACGGGGCGGGGGTGCGATCCAGATGCATGCCTGTTCCCTCAATGAAGTCGTGCCGCGCCGTGGTTCACGGTCGCGGCCGCTCTTGTCTGCCGCGCTAAACCACGGTTTGTCACCGGGCAACTGGACCAAAGTTGCATAAACGCCACCCCCGGCGCGGGATCGTCCGCCCGGCGCGAGTGTTGCACATGGCATACATATGCGGTTCACCCGTACGGGCCTTTGTTCGGGCGCATCGACACGGCCCAGTGATCTGTGTAAGGCGCGCGAATGTCCAAGACCAAGCTTCTCGACGGGATCGCCTCGCCGGCTGACTTCCGCGGTTTCGATATCCCCCAGTTGAAGGATCTGGCCGAAGAGGTCCGCACCGAGATGATCGAGGCGGTCGGGCAGACCGGCGGCCATCTCGGCTCCGGCCTTGGCGTGGTCGAGTTGACCGTGGCGATCCACCATGTGTTCAACACGCCCGACGACCGGCTGGTGTGGGATGTCGGCCATCAGGCCTATCCGCACAAGATCCTGACCGGCCGGCGCGAGCGGATGCGCACGCTGCGGCAGGGTGGGGGGCTTTCGGGCTTCACCAAGCGCAGCGAGAGCGAGTACGATCCGTTCGGCGCGGCGCATTCCAGCACCTCGATCTCGGCCGCGCTGGGCTTTGCCATCGCCAACAAGTTGTCGGGCCAGCCGGGCAAGGGCATCGCCGTGATCGGCGATGGATCGATGAGCGCGGGCATGGCCTATGAGGCGATGAACAACGCTCAGGCCGCCGGCAACCGGCTGGTGGTGATCCTGAACGACAACGACATGTCGATCGCGCCGCCGGTGGGCGGGCTGTCGGCCTATCTCGCGCGGTTGGTGTCGTCGCGACCGTTCCTGGAGATGCGCGAGCTGGTCAAGCGGCTGTCGCGGCATCTGCCCGAGCCGTTGCACCGCGCCGCCCGCCGCACCGACGAGTTCGCGCGCGGGATGGCGATGGGCGGGACGCTGTTCGAGGAGCTGGGCTTCTACTACGTCGGGCCGATCGATGGGCATAACCTCGATCAGTTGATCCCGGTGCTGGAGAATGTGCGCGATGCGGCGCAGGGGCCTTGTCTGGTCCATGTCGTGACGCAGAAGGGCAAGGGCTATGTCCCCGCCGAGCAGGCCGCGGACAAGTACCACGGCGTGCAGAAGTTCAATGTGATCACCGGCGAGCAGGTCAAGGCGCCCGCCGGGCCTCCGGCGTACCAGAACGTGTTCGGCGAGACGCTGGCCAAGCTGGCCGAGAGCGACCCGCGCATTGTCGCGATCACGGCGGCGATGCCCGGTGGCACCGGCGTCGACAAGTTTGCCAAAGCGCACCCCGAGCGCACCTTTGACGTCGGCATCGCCGAGCAGCATGCGGTGACGTTTGCCGCCGGCCTGGCGGCGCAGGGGATGCGGCCGTTCTGCGCGATCTATTCCACGTTCCTGCAGCGCGCCTACGATCAGGTGGTGCATGACGTGGCGATCCAGAACCTGCCGGTGCGCTTTGCCATCGATCGCGCGGGTCTGGTGGGCGCCGATGGGGCGACTCATGCGGGCTCGTTCGACATTACCTATCTGGCGTCGTTGCCGAACATGGTGGTGATGGCGGCGGCCGACGAGGCCGAGCTGGTCCACATGACCTATACCGCCCAGCAGCATGACAGCGGCCCGATCGCGTTCCGCTATCCGCGCGGCAACGGGACGGGCGTGGCCTTGCCGGCGGTGCCCGAGGCGCTGGAAATCGGCAAGGGCCGCGTCGTGCGCGGGAATGCCGACAAGGGCAAGGTAGCGATCCTCTCGCTGGGGACGCGGCTGGGCGAGGCGTTGAAGGCCGCCGATGTGCTGGAGGCCAAGGGGCTGACAGCGACGGTGGTGGACCTGAGGTTCGTGAAGCCGTTGGACGAGGCGTTGATCACCCGGCTGATGCGTAGTCACGAGGTCGTGCTGACCATCGAGGAGGGCGCGATCGGCGGGCTTGGCGCGCATGTGCTGACCATGGCCTCGGACAAGGGGCTGACCGATGGCGGCAACGCGCTGAAAGTGCGGACGCTGCGCCTGCCCGACGTGTTCCAGGACCACGATGCGCCCGACAAGCAATATGCGGCCGCCGGGCTCGATGCGGCGGCGATCGTCTCGACCGTGCTCGGCGCGCTGCGCTGGAACGAGACCGATGCGGCGCCGGTGCGCGAGGTGCGGGGCTGACGTTTTTGCCGTCGTCCGGGCGCGGTCTGGCACCGCGCCCGGCGATCAGCCCCGGTTCAGCGCACCTGTGACATGACGGCGCTTATGCGATTTCTTGCTCTTGGCCTTTGCCTGATCGCCGGCCCTGTCGCCGCCGCCGTGCATGGTGGTGGGGGTGCGGGCGCGGCGATCGTCGTCGACGTCTCCGGCGTGCGCGACGATCGCGGCGTGGTGCGCGTGGACGTCTGCCCGCGCGAGCGGTTCCTGAAAGATGGCTGCCCGTGGCACGGGTTTGCGCGGTCGCACGCGGGGGTGGTCTCGGTGCGGATCGAGGGCGTGCCGCCCGGGGACTATGCCGCCCAGGGGTTTCAGGATGCCAATAACAACGATCGCGTGGATCGCGGGCTGTTCGGGATTCCGCGCGAGGGGATCGGATTCTCGCGCGATGCGCCGATCCGGTTGAGCCCGCCGAAGTGGGAGGACGCGGTGTTCTCGCATGGGGCGGGGGAGCAGCGGATTACGTTTGGGTTGAGGTATTGGTGAAGGGTTGAAGGGAAGATGCGAGGGACAGGTGGCTTCGCCGGCCTGCGGCTCACTCGCGCTCCCTCAACGTTGGCGACGTGGCGGGAGCCGGCGGCTTGGCGCGCCCTTGGTGGGGGTATTGGCGCTGGATCTGCAACCTTGCGCCGCCGCGAAGCGGCCATTGATCATAGCGGGCTTCGCCGCAGGTGCCACGTTGCCGTCCAAGCCTGAAACCCCGCCATGCACACACCACGGATCGCGCAAGGCGCAACGCCGCCAAGGTTGAGGGAGCGCGAGGGACGAGTCCCTCGCATCTATCCTTCCTTCTGACAGACTTACTTCGGATTCGCCGCCAGCGCGTTCAAATGCGCCGTCAGCGCCGGCGCGCCGCCGCGTGCAAGCACCGCGGCGAAATCGGCGCGGCGGGTGGCGAGTTGGCTGATGGCGTTCTTGTAGTAGACGTCGATCACTTTCCAGCGGCCGGAGCCGGGGTTGCCGTCCTCGCGCAGGCGATAGTTGATCATCTCGTTGTCCGAGCCGGAGACGAGGGTTGTGCGGACGAGTTTGTCGGTGCCGCGGGTTTCCACCGCCGGGGTGAGGATGAATTTTTCGCCCGAGAAGCTGTCGAAGTTGCGGGCGAACTGGGCGATGGTCATGGCGCGGAAGGCGGTGATGAGCCTAGCCTGATCGGCCGGGGTCATTTGCAGCCACGAGGGGCCGACCGAGAGGCGCGTCATCAGGGGCAGGTCGAAGGTGCGGTCGATCACCGGGGCGATCTGGCGCTCACGCCCTGTCAGGCCGGCGCCGGCGCCCGCGTGCATGATGGCGAGCAGGCCGCTGTCGAGCGCGTCGATGGTTTGCGCGGCGGGGTCGGCGGCCTGGGCCTGGGCGGCGATCGGCAGGGCAGTGAGCGCGAGCAGCAGCGGCGCGGCAATGTGCCGCAGGCGGGTCTTGGGCATGGGGTGATCCTGTTGCGTTTTGGGCTTGGGGGCGATGTAACGGCCCGGCCATGAGCGCGCCATGAATAATCGCCCGTGGCGCGCGCCATGACGCAACGGTTGTGGCGCGAAAAGCATAGGCGGCGCGGCGCTTTGTCGCATCTGCGAGGGGGAGGCTTGCGCGGCAGGGGGCGCATCGGGTAGTGGCGCTGGCTTGATCCCCCCCGCGCGGCGTTGTGGTGCCGCCCATGGGGCCATGGCCGTATCCCCGGCGGGCCCCCAGTCAGGAGCAGTTCGCAGATGTCGCTTCCTCTCGCCCCCATGGTCCGCATCGGTGCCCATGCCGTGCGCAATCATCTCAAGGGTGGCAAGTATCCGCTGGTGCTGATGCTGGAGCCGCTGTTGCGGTGCAATCTGGCGTGCCCCGGGTGCGGCAAGATCGATTATCCCGATGCGATTTTGAACCGGCGCCTGTCCGTGCAGGAATGCATGGACGCGATCGACGAATGCGGCGCGCCGGCGGTCTCGATCGCCGGTGGCGAGCCGTTGCTGCACAAGGATATGCCCAGGATCGTGCAGGGCTATATCGCGAAGAAGAAGTTCGTGATCCTGTGCACCAATGCGCTGCTGCTGAAGAAGAAGATCGGCGATTACAAGCCGTCGCCGTACTTCACCTGGTCGATCCATCTGGATGGCGACAAGGACATGCACGATCATGCCGTCGATCAGGCGGGGACCTATGACGTCGCGGTCGAGGCGATCGAGCTGGCGAAGTCCAAGGGGTTCCGCGTGCAGGTCAACTGCACCGTGTTCAACAATGCCGATCCCAAGCGACTGGCCTCGTTCATGGACCTGATGTCGGGCATGGGGGTCGAGGTGACGATCTCGCCGGGTTACGCCTATGAGCGCGCCGCCGATCAGGAGCACTTCCTCAACCGCGAGAAGACCAAGCAGCTGTTCCGCGACTTCTTCAGTCACGGCAAGCTGGGCGGGGCCAAGGGCAAGCCGGCGTGGAAGTTCACCAACTCGCCGCTGTTCCTGGACTTTCTGGCGGGCAACCGGACGTATGAGTGCACGCCCTGGTCGATGCCGTTGCGCACTGTGTTTGGCTGGCAGAAGCCGTGCTATCTGGTGGGCGAGGGGTATGTCGAGACGTTCTCCGAACTGATGGAAGGCACCGACTGGGAGCAGTACGGCGTCGGCAAGTACGAGAAGTGCTCGAACTGCATGGTGCATTGCGGGTTCGAGGGCACCGCCGCCAAGGCCGGCATCCAGAACCCGCTGGAATTCATCAAGGCCGGGATCAAGGGCGTGCGCGTCGATGGGCCGTTTGCGCCCGAGGTCGATCTGTCGCAGGCGCGGCGGGCGGTGGATGTCCATGCCGCCACTGTTGAGGCCGAGATGGAGCGGATCAAGGTGGAAGATCCCGAGGGATATCGCCGGGCGACGCGGGCGGCTTGACGTTCAGGGTAGGTGCGAGGGGCTAGCCCCTCGCGCTCCCATGACTTGGCGGCGTTGCGTGTGATCGCGGCGTTGCGCGCCCATGGTTGGGTTTGGGCGCAGGCCGGCGAGGCATGGGCCGCGGCGAAGCCGCCATATTTTGAAAGCGGCTGCGCCGCGGGCGCTCCGGATCTGGCTGAGCGCCAATCCCCCTGCCATTCATGCGCCGCAGATCGTGCAGGGCGCGACGTGGCCAAGGTTGGGGGAGCGCGAGGGGCGTGCCCCTCGTGACTATGCCTTGTTCTTCAATCCCAAACACTCCGCAACGCCCGGTTGCCGCTTCCGGCCAGCACCTTGAACGCCGCGCCGAACCGGCGGGTGGTGGCGATCAGCGAGGGCACTTGCAGCGGGTGGCGGAGTAGCGACCAGAGGATGCGGCCGAGCGCCAGTCCGCCACCGGGCTTCATGGCGACGGCGATGGCGGGGGGGAGGTCGGTGTCGGCCGCGTCGGAGATGCAGCGCAAAACCGCAAACCGCAGGCCGTGGCGAGTGGCGGCGGCGGCGACGACGTGGCTTTCCATGTCGCAGGCGATCGCGCCGGTTTGGGCGTGGAGATCGGATTTTTCCCATGCCGAGGCGATCAGGTGGTCGCTGGCGTGGATCGGGCCTTGCGCGGGGAGGCGGCGGCCGCTGCGCAGGCGCGAGGCCATGGCGCCGGCGAACACCGGGTCGCACGGTGCATCGCCGACCTGCGTGCCGATGACCCAGTCGCCGAGGTGCAGCGCCGGGTCGAGAGCGCCGGCCATGCCGAAGCTGAGGATGCCGCAGACTTCGCCGGCGCGCGCGTCGATGGCGCGGGCGAGGCGGTCTGAGTCACCGCCGCCGGCCAGCGTAATGACATCGGGGCCGGCGAGGACTTTGGCCTCGCGCCGGGTGCCGGTGACGATCAGGAGCGGGCGCGGGGAGGCCACGCTCACATGCCCCAGAGCGGACGCTGGGCGTTGCCGGCGGTGAGGTTGCGCCAGCGGGCGAGCGCCCAGAGCGGGAAGTAGCGCGGGTAGCCGTGGTAGCGCAGGTAGAACACGCGTGGGAAGCCGCCGCCGGTGTAGACCTCCTGGCCCCAGAGGCCGTCCTCGGCCTGGTTGGCGGTGAGCCACTGGATGCCGCGCGCGACGGCTTGGCTGTGCGCTTCGCCGACGGCCATCAGGCCGAGGAGCGCCCATGCCGTTTGACTCGCGGTGGAGGCGACGGGGATGTGGCCCTTGCGGTCGAGCGCGTAGGAATCGCAGGATTCGCCCCAGCCGCCGTCCTCGTTCTGGATGGCTTCGAGCCAGGCGACGGCGCGGGCGATCATCGGCGTGCGGCGATCGAGGCCGGCGCGGCCGAGGGCGCAGAGGACCGACCATGTGCCGTAGACGTAGTTGACGCCCCAGCGACCGAACCATGAGCCTTCGGGTTCCTGCTCCTTTTCCAGCCACTTGAGGGCGGCCTGCATGCGGAGGCTGTCGTTGGCTTCGCCGGCTTGCGCGAGCATCGAGACGACGCGGGCGGTGACGTCGGCCGTCGGGGGATCGAGCAGGGCGCCGTGGTCGGCGAAGGGCAGGTTGTTGAGGTGGAACGCGGTGTTGTCGGCATCGAAGGCGCCGAAGCCGCCGTCGCGCGACTGGAGGCCGATGGTCCATTCGATGCCGCGCTCGATGGCCTGGGCGTCGGTGTTCTGGCGCGCGGCTGCGGCGCGGTCCATGGCCATGACGACGACGGCGGTGTCGTCCAAGTCGGGGTAGTGGTCGTTGCCGTACTGGAAGGCCCAGCCGCCGGGGCGGACGTTCGGGCGTTGATCGGCCCAGTCGCCGACGGTGTTCAGAATCTGGCGGTCGCGGAGCCAGTCGAGTGCGGCGTGGGCCTTTTCGGTGGCCTCGGGGGTGCCGACTTCGAGCATGGCGTGGGCGGCGAGGGCGGTGTCCCAGACGGGGGAGACGCAGGGTTGGCAATAGGCTTCCCCCCCGCCTTGACCATCCTCGTGGATGACGAGGAGGCGTTCGACCGATTCGCGGGCTGTCGCGCGGCGGGGGTCGGTCTCGGGGATGCCCAGGGCCGCGTACATCATCACGCTGTTGGCCATCGCCGGGTAGATCGCGCCGAGGCCGTCGAGGCCGTTGAGGCGCTCATCGACCCAGGCGCGGCACCTGGCGATGGCGTTGCGGCGGATCGCTTTGGGCCACAGCGGCTCGCCGCGGCGCAGGATCACGTCGAGGCCCTCGAACAGGGTTTTCCAGCCAGGGTGGACATGCGCGGCCTGGCTGGTGAGCTTGCGGGGCACGCCGGTGTAGAGTTCGGGGACCAGCACGCCGCGCGGGTTCTGCGCCTTGGGTTTGAGCGCGCAGAGGACCAGCAGGGGGACGATGACGGTGCGCGCCCAGTAGCTGACCTTGGTGAGGTGGACCGGGAGCCATTTCGGCGCGAGGATCAGTTCGGGGGGGATGACCGGGACCGCCGACCACGGTCCGGCGCCGAACAGGGCGAGCTGGATGCGGGTGAAGACGTTGCAGGCCTCGGCGCCGCCGGCGTTGAGGATGGCGGCGCGGGCGCGGGCCATGTGGGGGGCGGCGGGGTCGTCGCCGATCATTTTGAGGGCGTAGTAGGCCTTGATCGTCGCCGAGATGTCGAAGGCGCCGGCGTGGTAGAGCGGCCAGCCGTCGTGCTCGGCTGACTGGCGGCGGCGGAGGTAGGTGGCGATTTTCGCCTCCAGCGCGGTGTCCTCGGGCTCACCCAGCCAGTGGCGCAGGAGGACGTATTCGGCCGGGATGGTGGCGTCGGCCTCGAGTTCGTAGACCCAGTGGCCGTCGGGGCGTTGCTCGGCGGTGAGCGTGCCGGTGGCGCGGGCGATGGCGGCTTCGATCTCGGCGCGGTCGAGGGTTTGGGGGGCAGTGGTGGTGGTCATTGGGCGGCGCCATAGAGCATTTTCGAGCCCGGTGGAAACACCGGGCGACTCGGAAAATGCGGCAGACACGAAAGGCTGGGGGCGATCCGCATCTTCATGCGGGGCGGCCCCAGCGCGGCTTGCGGCCCAAGGCCAGTTGTGCGGCATTCGCGCCCGAGCGCAGCGCGCCCTCGATCGTGGCGGGGAGGTTGGTTTGCACCCAGTCGCCGGCGAGGGTGAGGTTGGCGAGGTGGGTGCGCTGGGCGGGGCGGCGGGCGTCTTGCTCGGGCGTGGCGGCGAAGGTGGCGCGCTTTTCCTTGACGATCTGCCATGCCGGCATGGGGGCGTCGCCGAGCGCGTAGGTGGCGCAGATGTCGCGCCAGATCTGGGCGGCGATCTCTTCGCGGGGGGTGTCGATCAGGGCGTCGGCGCCCGAGACGGTGACCGAGATGCGGTTTTCGTGTGCGACGACCCATTGCGCGGTGGCGCCGAGGAGCGCGGTGATGAACGGCGCGCCCGGCGGTGGGGGCGCGGCGAAGTGGGCGTTGACGATCGCGCAGAATTTTTGCGGGACGGTGAGCGTGGGGATCAGGCTTTCGGCGACCCAGGGGGGGACGGCGAGGATGACCTCGGCGTCGTGGACGGGTTCGGGGGCCCCCCCATTTTTGGTATCGCCGAAGTCGAGGCTTTCGATGCGGTTGTTGGCGATGTGCAGCGCGCGCAGGCGGGCGCCGAAGCGGGGGGTGACGCCTTGCAGTTTGAGCCAATCGAGCGCGGGTTGGACGAAGACGGCTTCGAGTGTGGGGCTGGCGACGAGGGTGCGGCATTGGGCGCCGCCGCGGGCGAAGCTTTCGCGCAGGAAATGGCCGGCGAGGCGGGCGGAGCCCTCGGCCGGGGCGCAGTTGAGGACCGCCAGCATCATCGGATCGACGACGCGGTGCCAGAAGGGGCCATCGGTTTTGAGGTGGTCGGCGAGGGTGCCGGTTTTGGCGAGGATGAGTTTGGCGAGGGTGAGGTGGTCGGCAAGGGTGGTGCCGGGGGCGCGGCGGCCGGGGGAGAAGGCCCAGATCGGGATGGGGCTGTCGTTGACGCGCAAGGTCCAGCGGTGGTCGTCTGTCAGGTCGTGGAAGGCGTAGTCGGCGTGGGCTGGCCCCTCCAGATGCGCGCCGTTCGCGTGGCCGATGGTCTTCAGGTAGCGTTGGACGGCCTGGTTGCCGCTGAAGACGAAGTGGTTGCCGTTGTCGATCGTCTGGCCGATCGCGGGATCGAAGTACGAGCGGCAGCGGCCGCCGGCACGGGGGGCGGCTTCGACCAGATGGACGCGGGTGCCGGCTTTGGCCAAGTCCACGGCGGCGGCGAGGCCGGCGAGGCCGGCGCCGATGACGATTGCCCGTTTTGGGGCGCGTTTGGGGCTGCTCATGCGGTGATCCACAGGCGCAGGGCGGTGACGGCGAGGCGCAGTTTGGCGACTTTGGGGCGCTGGCGGGGGGCGGACCAGCCGGTGGCTTCCATCTGGGCGAGGACGCGGGCGTAGGCCGATTCCATCAGGCGCGGGGCGGCGAGGTGGCCCTGCGGGCGGGTGGCGAGGATCGTCGCGGCCTCGGCGAAGTGGGCGCGGGCGTGGGGGGCGAGCCAGCGGGCGGCCTCGGCGATGCTGGGGTGTTGCGCGAGGGTTTCCGGCGGCAGGGCGGCGGCTTGTTCGGGGGGGAGGCCGGCGGCGGCGAAGGCTTCTTGCGGCAGGTAGACGCGGTTGATCCCGGCGTCCTCGTCGATGTCGCGCAGGATGTTGGTGAACTGGAGCGCGCGGCCGAGGTGGTGGGCGAGGGCGATGCCGGGGGCGGCCTCCATGCCGAACACGCGGACCGAGAGGCGGCCGACGGCGCTGGCGACGCGGTCGCAGTAGAGGTCGAGGGTGGCAAACGAGGGCACGCGGATGTCGGCGTCGATGTCCATCTGCATGCCGTCGATCACGGCGATGAAGTCGGGCTCTTGCAGCGCGAACTGGGCGATGGCGGGTTTGAGGAACGCCACCGGGCCGGGGTTGCCACCGTGGTAGAGGGCGGCGATGCCTTCGCGCCATTGGTTGAGGCGGGTGGTGCGGTCGGGGCGCGGGGTCTGCTGGTCGTCGGCGATGTCGTCGACCTCGCGGCAGAAGGCGTAGATCGCGAACATCGCCTCGCGCTCCGCCGGGGGGAGGATGCGCATGCCGGCGTAGAACGAGCTTTTGGCGACCTGCGCGCGGAGGGGGGCGGGGATCTCGGTCATGCGTGGTGGAACAGACGGTTCGTGAGGGTGCGCAGGATCGCGCCGGTGGCCAGCGATGCCGCGCGGGGCTTGGTGTGGTGGACGCCGCCCACGAGGGGATCGCGGGTTTCGAGCAGGCGGCACAGGTCCTCGGCGAGGCGCTGGATGACGGCGACTTCGCAGGCGAGGCGGGTGTCGCGGATGCGCGATGCGAAGGGGGCGCTGGTGGCGAGGAGGGCGCGGGTCTGGCGGGTGAGGTCGCGGATGATGGCGAGGAGTTCCGGGGGTGAGGCGGGGCCGCCGAGGATCTCGGGGGTGAGGTTGGCTGCTGCCAGTTGCGGCTCGGGGATGTAGACGCGGTTGAGCGCGCGGTAGTCCTTGCCGCAGTCTTGCAGGTGGTTGATGACTTGCAGCGCGGCGCAGAGGGCGTCGGACAGGGGCCAGGTGGCGCGGTCCTCGCCGTGGACATCCAGCACCCAGCGGCCGACCGGCATGGCGGACTTGCGGCAGTAGGCGATCAGGTCGTCCCAATCGGTGTAGCGCAGTTGGGTGACGTCTTGCTCGAAGGCGTCGAGGAGGTCGCTGGCGTGGGTGAGGTCGAGGTTGCGGTTGATGGCGACGGCGCGCAGGGCGAGGGCTTCGGGGGCGGCGTTTCCGGATTCGGACCCACCCACCCTGCCGAGGAGGCCGGCGCGCATCTGGGCCAGCAGGCGCAGTTTGGTCTCGGGGGTGGCGGTTTCGTGGTCGGAAATGTCGTCGGCGGCGCGGGCGAATTTGTAATAGGCGAGGATCGGCGCGCGGGCGTCCGGGCGGACGAGCCAGCTCGCCACGGGGAAGTTTTCTTGCCCATGATCCTTGCCGGAGGCAAGGTCGGATGCGGAAAGGCGATCCTTGCCGGAGGCAAGGTCAGCCGCTGAAACGTGGTCTTTGCCGGAGGCGAGGTTCTGGTTCATTTTGCCGCTTGCGCGCGCCCTTTCCACATGCCGCCTTTGCCACGGTGGAACGCCACCGCCGACGCCAGCGTGCAGCCCGCATAGAAGACCCCGATCACCGGCACCAGCACCGCCCAGAGCGGAGATTGCCGGTAATAGCGCAGGATCGGCTGGTAGAGGCCGAGCATCAGCGCGCAGGTGATGAGGGCGAGGATGCGCGGCGTGCCGGTGGTGGCGATCGCCAGTGCGGGGGGGGCGATGAACAGCAGGCCGAGGCCGGCGAGGGTGCCGAGGAGGAACGCCGGGTTGTAGCGCAGTTGCGCGTAGGCGCTGCGGGCGATCATCGCGCCGATTTCGGTCAGGCCTTTGCGCGCCGCATCGCGCCCGGTGCCGCCGTAGGGGCGGATCGAGCGGCTGCGGTTGGTGAGGCCGAGCCAGATCGGGGCGTGGCGCTTGATGAGCGCGCCGAGGGTGCAGTCGTCGATCAGGGCGCCGCGCATGGCGGGGATGCCGCCGGCTTGGGCGAGCGTTTCGGTGTGGACGAGGACGCAGCCGCCCGCAGCGCCCGCGACGCTGCGCATCCACCGGGGGTCTTTGGCGAACCAGCCGCGATTGATCCAGCCGAACGGGTAGAGCATCATGAAGAACCAGATGAACGCGGGGATCAGCGCCTTTTCCGCGAGGTTTGCCGTGTTGAGGCGGGCCATGAAGCTGACCAGCGCGCGGTTCTTACCCGGTTGTTGGGCGATGGCGATCAGGCGGCGCAGGGTGTCGGGGGCGTGGGCGATGTCGGCGTCGGTCAGCCAGAGGTAGGGGGGATGGCCGGCGTGCTCGATGCCCTGGTGGACGGCCCAGAGTTTGCCTGTCCAGCCCGGCGGCAGGGGCGCGCCGGTGAGGACTTCGATCGGGTGTGTGCCGTGGATGCTGCGGGCGATCTGGGCGGTGGCGTCGGTGCTGTTGTCGTCGACGAGGACGATCGCGAACAGGCCGGGGTAGTCCTGCGCGGCGAGGCTGGTCAGGCTTTGGGCGATGACGTCGGCCTCGTTGCGGGCGGGGACGACCGCGATGACCGGGGGGTAATCGGTCTGGGCGGCGATGGGGACGCGATCGTCGGTCTGGTCACAGCGCCAGAAGCCGGTGAGGGCGAGGATCAGCCAGCCGGTGAGCGCGAGCGCGGCGAGGATCGTCATGCGATCATCCCCGCGTTGCGGAACCAGGTCAGGGCATCGGCGACGGCCTCTTGCCACGGGCGGGCGGTGTAGCCGAGTTCGGCTTCGGCGCGGGCCGATGTGTAGAACATGTGGTGGCGGGCCATGCGGAGCGAGTCGACGGTGACGAAGGGCTCGCGGCCGGTGAGGCGGGCGAGGGCTTCGGCGGCGTAGGCCAGCGGGAACAGGGGCGTGACGGGGAGTTTTACGCGGGGGGGCTTGCGGTTCGACAGGCGGGCGATCTCGGTGAGGAGCTGCGCGAGGGGCACGTCCTGACCGCCGAGGATGTAGCGGCGGCCGGGGATGCCATACTGCGCGGCGAGGAGGTGGCCGCGCGCGACGTCCTCGACGTGGACGAGGTTCAGGCCCGAATCGACGTAGGCGGGCATCTTGCCGTTGGCGGCCTCGACCAGGATGCGGCCGGTGGGGGTGGGGTGGACATCCCGGGGCCCGATCGGGGTCGAGGGGTTGACGATCACCGCCGGGAGGCCGCGTTCGCGCACCATCTGTTCGACGAGACGTTCGGCGACGACTTTGCTCTGTTTGTAGATGCCGGTGGCTTGGGCGGGCGTGGCGGGGTGGGTTTCGTCTGACGCGCCGTGGTCGAGGGGGAGGAGGGTGGCGACCGACGAGGTGTAGACCACGCGCGGGATGTGGTGGGCGAGGGCGGCCTCCATCACGGCGGCGGTCATCGCGCGGTTGTTGTCGAGGATCTCCTGCGGGTTGCGGGCCCAGAGGCGGTAGTCGGCGGCGACGTGGTAAAGCTCCTGCGCGTCGTGGCCGGCGAGGGCTTTGGCGAGGGCATCGGGATCGCGCAGGTCGGCGACCGCCAGTTCTCCGGGGAAATCGGCGAGGTTGGCGCGCGGGCTGGTGGCGCGGACCACGCCGAGGACGCGGCGGCCGTTCTGCGCAAGCGCGCGGGCGACGGCGCTGCCGAGGAAGCCGGCGACGCCGGTGACGATCGCCAAGGGGGGATTGGTATCGGGCATTGGGGGGCCTCTAGCGGGCGGGGCGCGGCGCGTCACCCCCTGCGGGGTGGGTTGAAGGGGGTTGAAGGGAAGATGCGAGGGTCACGACCCTCGCGCTCCCATGACTTTGGTGAGGTTGGTGGGGGAGGTGGGGGCGGGACTTGGGGTTAGGGGCGTGGTGGGGAGCGGCGGCGGGAGTGCCTTGCGGCGAAGCCGCTATTGTAGCCTGCGGCGCGGCGACGTTGTGCTTTTGGGGCGGCAGGGCGCGGCGATGTCAGGGTTGGGGGAGCGCGAGGGGTTTGCCCCTCGTGACTTATCCTTGTCCTTTATCTAGGGCCGAATGCCATGGGTATCAGCATGATCTTGGGTGGCGGGTTGGCGCTGCTGGCGGCGGTAGGCTCGGCGTATCATGTCGCGGCGGGGGTGGCGGTGTGGCGGTTCTTTGCGCGGCCGGCGAGGCTTGGCGGCGCGGCTGAGGCGGTGACGGTGGTGAAGCCTTTGTATGGGGCGGAGCCGCGGTTGGCGGAGAATTTGGCCTCGTTTGTGGCGCAGGATTATCCGGCACCGGTGCAGGTGTTGTGTGGGGTGAACGCGGCCGAGGATGCGGCGGCGGGGGTGGCGGCGCAGGTGGCGGGGGTGGAGGTTTGGCCCGGGCCGAGGTTGCCGGGGGCGAATGGCAAGATGGGGAATTGTGCCGCGATGATGGTGGCGGCGCGGCATGGGGTGGTGGTGCTGTCCGACAGCGACATGGTGGTGGGGCGGGATTATCTGGCGCGGGTTGTGGCGGCTTTGCAGGGTGACGGCGTGGGGGCGGTTTCGTGCTTTTATCTCGGGCGCGGGGATGCGGGGGGGTGGAGCCGGCTGGGGGCGGCGATGATCGATTGGGGGGCCTTGCCGAACATGGTGTTCGGGCATGTGGCGGGGTTGGCTGATCCGTGCATGGGATCGACGATTGCGCTGCGGCGGGGGGTGTTGGCGCGCATTGGCGGGTTTGGGGCGTTTGTCGACGTGCTGGCCGATGACCATGCGATCGGGGCGGCGGTGCGCGGGTTGGGGCTGCGGGTCGAGGTGCCGGCGATGTTGCTGGTGCATGCGGGGGCGGAGGGTTCGGCGCGGGCGTTGTGGCGGCAGCATCTGCGCTGGGCGGTGACGATTCGGGGCCTCGCGGGGGCGGGACATTATGGGTCGGGTGTGACGTTTGCGTTGCCGCTGGCCCTGGTGGCGGCGCCCTTGCTGATTTCGGCGGGGTGTGGCGCGATTGCTGCAGGTGCGTTGGCGGGGGCATTGATGGCGCGGGTTTTTGTGGTTCTGGCGGTGCGCCGGGCGGCGCGGGGGGTGGCGGGCTATGTGGCGCCATCTGTCGCATGGTTGCCGGTGGTTGATGTTTTTGGCTTTGCGGTCTTTGTCGCAAGCCTTATGGCGCGTCGCATCGATTGGCGCGGAGCTGGCCTGACCACCATGGCCGCCGGCCGCATTCGCGCCCGCTGAAACGTTTCTGTGTTGCCGCATCGTGCCAAAACCGGGTCCCCCCCTTTTGCCCGCTGCTTTTGATGGAAGACCCATGAAGAACACGCTTTTCCTCCAGGGCCCCTCGTTCGACGGTTATGATGGTGGTGCCGGTGCGCGCTATCAGATGAAGCGCGAGGTCAAGTCGTTCTGGTATCCCACCTGGCTGGCCCAGCCCGCCGCGATGATCCCGGGATCGAAGTTGATCGATGCGCCGTCGCACGATCTCTCGTGGGACGACATCGCGCCCGAGGTCGATGGGCGCGAGTTGATCATCCTGCACACCTCGACCCCCTCGTTCGGGCAGGATTGCAAGACGGCGCGGTTGATCCGGGCGCGCAATCCGTCCGCCTTGATCGGTATGGTCGGGGCCAAGGTGGCGGTGGAGCCGGACAAGTCGCTGAATGCGTGCGAGGCGATCGATTTCGTGGCGCGCGAGGAATACGAGTTCACGCTGGTCGAGATCGCCGAGGGGCGGCCTTTGGCCGAGGTGGACGGGATTACGTTCCGCGCGGCGGATGGCTCGTTGGTGCGCAACAAGGATCGCGCGATCCTGGAGGACATGGACGTCCTGCCGATGGTGGCGCCGATCTATAAGCGCGATCTTGATTCCACCAAGTATTATGGCGGGTATCAGCGGCATCCTTATGTCTCGTTCTACACCGGGCGCGGGTGCAAGAGCCGCTGCACGTTCTGCCTCTGGCCGCAGACGATTTCGGGGCACAACTATCGCCACCGCACCGTGCCCAAGGTGATCGAGGAAGTGCAGTACATCCTGCGCGAGATGCCCGAGGTGAAGGAGATCTTCTTCGACGACGATACGCTGGCCGATGCGCACGCGTTTGTCGTGGAACTCTCGGGCGAGCTGGCCAAGCTGGGGTTTGGCAAGCCGGGGTTCCCCGTCACCTGGGGCTGCAACGCCAAGGCCAATGTGCCTTACGATGTGCTGAAGGCGATGAAGGCCGGCGGGTGCCGGGTGCTGCTGGTCGGCTATGAGAGCGGCAACCAGAAGATCCTGCACAACATCAAGAAGGGCCTGCGCATCGACGTGGCCAAGCAGTTCACCAAGGATGCGCATTCGCTGGGTCTGACGATCCACGGGACGTTCATCCTGGGCCTGCCGGGCGAGACGCTGGAGACGATCGAGGAGACGATCAACTACGCCAAGGAGATCAATCCGCACACGATCCAGGTCTCGTTGGCCGCGCCCTATCCGGGGACGTTCCTGTACAAGCAGGCGGTCGAGAACAACTGGTTCGATGGCGGCGATCATCTGCTGGACGATGGTGGCAACCAGATCGCGCAGCTCTCGTACCCGCATCTGCCCGCCAGTGTGATCTTCGAGAAGGTCGAGGAGTTCTACAAGCGCTATTACTTCCGTCCGCGCAAGATGCTGGAAATCCTGGGCGAGATGGTGCGCGACTGGGACATGATGAAGCGCCGGCTGCGCGAGGGCGTGGAGTTCTTCGATTTCCTGCGCCGGCGCAAGGAAGCCGCCTGAGGCATGGGCGCGGCCGCATCGCTGACCGGGATGACAGTGCTCGAGCGGATTGCCGCGCGGGGACTGGAGACCGAGTGGGTGGCGGCCGGCGCGGCGCGCGACCGGGCGGCGATGCTGCGGTTGTTGCAGCGTGTTGCGGTGCTGGACGCGCGGCGGGTGGTGGATGTGATTCTCGCCGATCCGGGGCTCTATGGGCTCTGAGGTGGCGCGTCGGTTGATTGTCACGGCCGATGACTTTGGCGCTGCGGTGGCGGTCAATGCCGCCGTCGAGATCGCGCATCGGCAGGGCATCCTCACCGCCGCCAGCCTGATGGTGGGCGGGGCGGCGGTCGACGATGCCGTGGCGCGGGCGCGGGCGATGCCGGGGCTGGGCGTGGGGTTGCATGTGGTGTTGGCCGATGGCGCGCCGGTGTTGCCGGCGGCGCGGGTCTCGCGATTGGTGGGGCGCGACGGGTTGTTTCCCGCCGACATGCTGGGCACGGCGGTGAAGGTGGCGTTCGATCCCCTGGCGCGCCGGCAGATGCGGGCCGAGGTGGCGGCGCAGTTTGCCGCCTTTGCGCGCACCGGGTTGGCGCTGGATCATGTCAATGCGCACAAGCACTTTCACATGCATCCGGTGATCGCCGGTGCGATTCTGGCCGAGGGCCGCGCCTATGGCTTGCGCGCGATCCGGGTGCCGCGTGAGGGGCGTGGGGTGCTGGCCTGGTGGGCCGGGGTGTTGGGCGCGCGGTGGCGGCGGATGGGATTGGCGGTGAACGATAACGTGGTGGGCCTGAGCGTTTCGGGGGCGTTCGATGCGGGGCGGATGCGTGCGGCTTTGGCCGATCTGCCCGGCGGCGTGACCGAGATCTATACCCATCCGGCGACGGCCGATGTCTGGGCGGGGTCGGCGGCGGGCTATCGCTATCGCGATGAACTGGCGGCGTTGATCGATCCGGGGGTGCGGGCGGCCTTGGTGGCGAGCGGGGCGGTCTGTGGGCCGTTTGCCGCGCTGGCCGGAGGGCGCGCGTGATGCTGGCCGGGGCGATCGGGATCGGCATGGTGGCGGCGGGGTTGCCAACCTGGAGCGAGGCCGCCGCGGTGGCCGGCGCGCCGGTGGCGGTTGTGGCCGGTGCGGCGGGCGCGGGGGCGCCGCCGGTGGCGGGGGATGCGGCCGTGCCTGCGGCTCAGGCGCCGGCTCCAGCGGTGCCGGCTGCGGCTGCGGATGTGCCTGCGGCGGCTGCGGATGTGCCTGCGGCGGCTGGGGATGTGCCTGCGGCGGGGGCGCATGGGCATGATCCGATTGCGCCCGAGGACCCGTTGGTGGGCTTCAACCGCTTCAGCTACAAGATCTCGCAGCCGATCGACCGGTTCATCTTCCGGCCGGTGGCGATGGCCTATTATCACTTCGTGCCCGGGCCGGTGCGCGATGGCGCGCGCAACTTCCTCGACAACCTGTACATGTCGCAGGTGCTGGCGAACGATATCCTGCAACTGCGGCCCAAGCGCGTGGTGCACACCGTGGCGCGGTTCCTGATCAACACCACGCTGGGCATCGGCGGCATCTTCGATATCGCCAAGCGCAAGCCGTTCCATCTGCCCGCGCATCCCAACTCGCTGGGCGATACGCTGGGGTTCTATGGTGTGCGGCCGGGGCCTTATGTCTATCTGCCGATCGTCGGGCCTTCGACGTTTCGCGATCTGGTGGGATCGGTGGGCGATGCCTTTACCCAGCCGCTGGTGCTGAACAGCGTGACCGATTCGGAGACGTTCGAGACGCGGCACCATCACATCCGGACGCGCGCGACGAGCGCCTATACGCTGACCACCTATGGCGTGGCGGCGTTTATCGTTGGCGGGCTCGACAAGCGCTCACGCGTGGATGGCGAGTTGCAGGCGCTGAAGGCGCAGTCGGTCGATCCTTATGCCGCGATGCGCAGCGCGTTTTTGCAGGACCGGGCGGGCGAGATCGCCGCTCTGAAGGCGCATGGCAATGGCGTGCCGGGCGATGCCGGGGCCTTGACCGGGGTGCCGGCGTTCGACGATCCGCTGGACGATCCGGCGGCGACCGGGGCGCAGCCGGCGCCGGCTGCTGCGCCCGAGATCAAGCCGAAGGGCTAGTGCGGCGGGCGCGCAGCTCGATCACCGGCCACCACAGCAGTGCCAGACCAAAGGCGATGTCGCGCAGGCGCAGGACCAGCGCCAGCGCCAGCGCATCGGCCGGGGCGACGCCGAACACCAGGCCCGCGCCGATCACGCCCGCCTCTTGCGTGGCGAGGCCGCCGGGGACCATGAACATCACCACGCGCAAGGTGGAGGCGGCGCTCTCCATGGCGATGCCGTGCCAGAAGGTCAGCGGCAGGCCCATCAGCCGCGCCGCCAGCCAGATCTGCACGCCGCTGAGCCCCCAGGCGATGGCATGGAGCGCGATGGCGGCGGGCATGGCGCCGTGGCGGCGGCGGGCCTCGCGCAGGAGCAGGCGGGCCTCGATGCGGATGCGGCGGACCAGCGGGTGGCGCCGGCCGGGGCCGCGCAGCCAGAGGACGCCGGCGAGGAGCGGGAGCGCGAGGAGGAGCAGGGCGGGGCTGGGGGTGGTCGGTTTGGGCAGGCCGACGCGGCTCCAGACGCTGGACAGGACGATGAACGCCACGACCATGTAGGGGATCTGGCCGAGGGTCTCGGCGAGGATATCGAGGCCTCGGACGACGGCTGCGGCGCGGGGGCGGGCGCCGGCGAGGACCAATGCGCGTGCGCCGATGGCCTCGCCGAGGCCGGGGAGGATGAGCAGCATGTTGTTGCCCGCATCGCGCAGGATCCGCGATTCGAACGCGGCGGCGGGGGTGACGCCGGGGCGCAGCAGATAGAGCGCGACCGAGCAGAGCCAGATGGCCAGCGCCTGCACCGGCAGGACCGCGAGCACCGGGGCCGGCGACAGGCGGCTGAACGCATCGGCGAGGAGCGCGCGAATCGGGCCGTTGGCGCCGATGACGCCCGCGATGATGGCGAGGATCGCGATGGGCAGGATGATCGCGCCGGCTCTGGCATGCCAGCGGGGGGCGGGGGAGGGTGCTGCGGGCATGGCGCGCCATGGCGGGTTGATGGCGCGGGGGCAAGAGGGTTGGGTTTTAAGAAGAAGGGTAGATACGAGGGGCACGCCCCTCGCGCTCCCCCAACGTTTTTGGTGGGTGGGGGACGGTGAGGTGGGGGCTTTGCGGCGAAGCCGCCTTTACAGCCTGCGGCGCGGCGATGTTGCGCCGAGGGCGCCGGTCAGCGCCGAGGTGGACAAGGTTGGGGGAGCGCGAGGGGCTAGCCCCTCGTGTCTATTCTGCGTTCTTCCCTTTCTGCGACACGGGCGCGGCATTTGGAAATTGTCGCGGCGGGCGAATTGCGCCAAGGGCGGGCTATGTTTGCCGAACGTCTGAGCCGGATCCTGCTTGCCGCCGCGCGGCGGCCGCGGGGGTGTGTGGGTGTGGTGCTGGCCTTGGCGCTGGTGGCGCTGGGGTGGACCGCGACGCATTTCGCCATGACCACCGATACCGGTGAGTTGATCTCGCCATCGACGCCGTGGCGGGTGGACGAGACGGCGGTGGAGACGCATTTCCCGAGTCTCAAGGATTCGATCCTGATCGTGGTCGATGGCGCGACGCCCGAGATCGCCGGGCATGGCGCGGACCAGTTGGCGGCGGCCCTGGGTGCGGACAAGGCGCATTTCGTGTTGGTGCGGCGCCCCGATGGCGGCGATTTCTTCGCGCGCGAGGGGATGCTGTTCGGCTCTGTCGGCGATGTGAAGGCGGCGACGCAGCGGTTGATCGATGCGCAGCCGTTGTTGGGGCCTTTGGCGGGGGATCCTTCGTTGCGCGGGATCGCGCGGGCGATCGATACCGCCGCGAGTGGCGCGGCGCGGGGGGATGCGGATCCGGTGGCCTCTGCGCGGCTGGCCGATCCGTTGCAGCGCATGGCGGTGGCGATCGATGCGCGGTTGCAGGGGCAGCAGACGTGGTTTTCCTGGGAGCGGATGTTCCAGGGGAGCGGGGGCATGGCGGCGCCGACGCGGGCGATGATTTTGGCGCAGCCGCGTTTGGCCTTTGGCGATTTGCAGCCGGGCGAGGCGGCAGTGGCGGTGGTGCGGGCGCGGGCGGCGGCCTTGGGGATCGATGCGGGGCATGGGGCACGGGTCTCGATCACCGGGGCGGTGCCGCTGGCCGACGAGGAGTTTGGCACGATCAAGGAGAACATCGGCGTGGTTGGCGCGGCGATGGTCGCGGCGATGCTGGTGTGCCTGTGGTTTGCCACGCGATCGGCGCGCGAGGTGCTGGCGATCGTGCTGACCATCGTGGCGGGGCTGGTGATGACGCTGGCGGCGGGGTTGGTGCTGGTCGGGCGGTTCAATGTGATCTCGGTGGCGTTCATTCCGCTGTTTGTCGGGTTGGGGGTGGATTTCGGGATTCAGGTTTGTGTGCGGTTCAATGCCGAGCTGCGCGGTGATGGCGGGCCGGTGCCGGTTGCGGTCGATCGGCTGGCTGCGTTGGCGCGGGTGGGGCGGGCGATTGGTGAGCCCCTGGCGCTGGCGGCGGCGGCGATCGTGTTGGCTTTGGGCGCGTTTTTGCCGACGGATTATACCGGGATTGCCGAACTGGGGGTGATCGCCGGGGTGGGCATGGTGTTTGCCTTTGTGTTGAATGTGACGTTGTTGCCGGCGTTGCTGGTGCTGCTGGCGCCGGGGGTGCCGAAGCGGCGCGTCGGGTGGGCCGGGGCGGCGCCTTTGGACCGCTGGCTGGTGCGGCGGCGTGGTTGGGTGCTGGGGGCGTTTGTGGTGGCCATGGTGGCCTCGGTCGGCGGGCTGCGGTGGGTGCAGTTCGATTTCAACCCGATGCATCTGCGCGATCCCAATGCGCCGGCGATGGCGGCACTGACCGAGTTGACCCGCGATCCCGATCGCACGCCGGATACCCTGGCGGTCCTGGCGCCGAATGCGGCGGCGGCGGCGCGGTTGGCGGCGCGGTTGAGCGCGGTGCCGGGGGTGGCGCGGGCGGCCTCGGTCGACAGCTTTGTGCCCGAGGATCAGGCGGCGAAGCTGGCGCTGACGCAGGATGCGCAACTGTTGCTCGACCCGGTGTTGAACCCGTTCGACCTGCCGCCGGCGGCCAATGATGTCGAGGCGCAGCAGGCTCTGGTCAAGGCGGCGGCTTCGTTGTCGACGCTGGCGGCGGCGCGGCCGGGGGATCTGGGGGATGCGGCGGGGCATCTGGCGTCATCCTTCATCCATCTGGCGGGGGCATCGCCCGATCAGCGCGCCGGGGTCGAGACGATGCTGGTGGCGCCTTTGCAGGTGGCGCTGGATGCGGTGCGGTCGTCTTTGCAGGCGGGGCCGGTGACGCGCGATACCTTGCCGCCCGAGGTGCGCGATGACTGGCTGGCGAAGGATGGCAGCGCGCTGGTGCAGGTGACGCCGGTGGTGACGCCGCGCGGCGAGGACAATGCGCAGTTGCGTGCGTTTACCCGCGCGGTGCTGGCGGTGGCGCCGCATGCCACGGGCTTGCCGGTGGCGACGCAGGCGGCGGCGGCGACCGTCTCCGGCGCGTTTGTGCGCGCGGGGGTTCTGGCGTTGTTGCTGGTGACCGGGTTGTTGTGGGCGGTGTTGCGGTCTTTGCGCGAGGTGTTGTTTACGCTGGCGCCGGTGGTGCTCTCCGGGTTTTTGACCTTGGGGACCTGCGTGGTCATTGGGCAGCCGTTGAACTTTGCCAATATCATCGCCTTTCCGCTGTTGTTCGGGGTGGGGGTGGCGTTCCACATCTACTTCGTGATGGCGTGGCGGTCGGGGGTTTCGGGGTTGTTGCAATCCAGTCTGGCGCGGGCGGTGGTGTGGAGCGCGATGGCGACCGGGAGCGCGTTTGGGGCGCTCTGGTTCTCGCACCATCCGGGGACGGCATCGATGGGGTTGATCCTGATGGTGTCGCTGGTGTGGACACTGGTCTGTGCGTTGATCTTCGAGCCGGCGTTGCTGGGGCCAGTGGTGCCACATGCGCGCGACAATTTGGGACAGGGCTGAAGGCCGGCGCATTCATCTGGCGTTATGGTTCGCGACCCTAGGCCGGCCGCTGTCGCTGCGGTGAACCGTGCGGCAGGGTAGGCGATCAGGGCAATGCGGACGTGACACTCGATATGGGCCGTCCGGTTGCGGGGGCAAGCATGCACGATCAGGAACCGGTGCACCACCATGGCGGGGCGCTGGAGCAGATGTACGACGACGCCGTGGCGCATCAGGACGCCACGATGGCCGGGCATGGCATCGAGGCCTTTGCCCCGGCGAAGCAGTCGCCGCTGGTCGGGCTGATCGGCACCGGGGTGTCGCTGGCGCTGTTGGGCGCGGTGGCGCTGGAGGTGCGCGGGCTGCACTGGGGTGCGGTCGAGGCGATGATCCCGCGTACGCCGTTGTTCTGGGTGGTGTTCGTCGTTGGCTATCTGACGCCGCCGGTGCTGGAGTGGGTGATCTATCACCGGCTCTGGGACTTGCCGCTGTCGGGGCTGGCGGCGTTGATGCGCAAGACCGTCTCGAACGAGTTGCTGCTGGGGTATCTGGGCGAGGTGCAGTTTTACGCCTGGGTGCGGGGGCGGCTGAACGATGTCGTCGCGCCGTTCGGGGCGATCAAGGATACGACGATCCTGTCGGCTTTGACGGGGAATCTGGCGACTCTGGTGATGCTGGTGCCGGTCTGGCATCTGGTCGCCGGGGGGCAGATGGGCATCGCGATCTCGCGCGTGGTGTTGGCGCTGGGCGTGGTGCTGGTCACCAGTCTGGCGATCCTGCTGTTCCGGCGGAAGATCTTTACGCTGCCGCGGCCGTTGCTGGTGTGGATCGCGGGCGTGCATATCGTGCGGATCATCGCCGTCGTGCTGGTGACGGCGCTGTTGTGGCACACGGTGTTGCCGGCGGTGGCGATCGGGCTGTGGCTGGTGCTGGCGACGGTGCGGATGCTGTTGTCGCGCCTGCCGCTGTTGCCGAACAAGGACGTGGTCTTTGCCGGTTTGGCCGTGTTTCTGCTGGGGCGCGATGCCGCCGTCGCCGATCTGATGGCGATGATGGCCGGCATCCAGCTGATCGCGCATCTCTGCGTCGGTGGCACGCTGGCCGTGGCCGACATCGTGACAACGCGTGTTGGTTTTGGCCGTGTTGGCTTTGGCCGAGTGGACTCCCGATCATGAAAACTGCAGTTTCCGCCCTTTGTCTGTTGGCCGCTCTCGCCTCGCCCGCCGCGGCGCATGCGGCGCGCGGGCTGCCCATGCCGCCGCCGGTGCCGCCCACCGGCGCGCCGGGGACCGTCGAGGGCGCCTGTTCGGCCGACGAGCATGGGCCGGCGCTGGTCGTCGACATCACCGGGTTCAAGGACCGGCGCGGGTTGATCAAGCTGGAGGTCTATCCGCCGGTCGATGGCGAGTTCCTGGGGACCGACACCAAGCTGGTCGCCGAGGGCAAGACCTTCCGCCGCGTCGAGGAGCGGGTGCCGGCGAGTGGGCCGGTAGCTTTGTGCGTGAAGGTGCCGGCGACGGGGACATACTCGGTGGTCGTGCTGCATGACCGGAATTCCGACCACAAGTTCCAGTGGACCAGCGATGGCGTGGGGTTTCCGGGCAATCCGCATATCGGCTGGGGGGCGCCCAAGGCGGCGGCGGCGCGCATTTCCGTGGGGCCGCATGTGACGCGGACGACGGTGGTGTTGAATTACTTCCGTGGGTTCGGGATGGGGCCAATCGGGAATTGAAGGATTAGATGCGAGGGACACGTCCCTCGCGCTCCCTCAACCTTGGTGAGGTTTGCGTCTGCCTTTGGGGGCGGGACTTGCGGCGAAGCCGCCTTTTATAGCCTGCGGCGCCATGTTGCGCAGCGGTGCAGGCGTGGCGCCGAGGCTGACAAGGTTGGGGGAGCGCGAGGGGCTAGCCCCTCGTGTCTTGGCCTTTTACTTGCCCTTGGGTGGGGTGATTTCGAACAGCATCGGCCACTCCTTGCCTGTCACGTACAACCGGCGGTGGGGGGCATCCCAGGCGATGCCGTTGGCGACCTGATCGGGGCCGGTGGCGCCGGCTTTGGCGTGGAGGGCGGTGAGGTCGATCCAGCCGGTGACGTGGCCCGTCGTGGGATCGATGCGGGCGATGCGGTCGGTCATCCAGACGTTGGCGAGGATTTCGCCGTCGACATATTCCAGCTCGTTGAGTTGATCGACGGGGGCGCCGTTGGCCGTCACCGCGAGGCGGCGTTTGAGGCGGAAGGTGGCGGGGTCGATGATTTGCAGCGAGGCCGAGCCGTCGGACATGACGAGATCGGGGCCGAGGCGGGTCATGCCCCAGCCTTCGCCGAGGTAGGGGAAGCGGGATTGGTAGGTCAGGGTCTTGCGGGACCAGCGGAAGCCGGTTTCGTCGCGCCATGTCAGCGACAGGATCTGGCCTTGCCAGGGGGCGATGCCCTCGCCGAACAGGGGGGCGGGGATGGTGGCTTTTTGCAGGGTGCGGCCGGTGGCGAGGTCGACGTGGCGCACGCTGGAGCGGCCGGGTTCGCCGGTGGATTCGTAGAGCTGGCCGGCGTCGATGAACAGGCCTTCGGTGAAGGCGCGGGGGTCGTGCGGGTAGGTGTGGAGGGCCGTTGCGTGCTCGACCGGGAGTTGGTCTTGCGCCCTGGTTTGCGGGGCGGCGAGGGCGGCGGCGGCGAGCGCGAGTTTCGCGGCGAGGCGCAGGGGTTTGGGGCCGCGTTTGGCGGCGATGGGGGCGAGCACGGCGGCGGCCTTGGCCGATTGTTTCAGCGCGGTTTGGCGCGCGGTGGGGTCTTGCGCGGCGCGGGCGAGGGCGCGCGCGGCGCGGGCGGCTTCGCGCAGGGGGGCGGGGTTGGCTTTATGAGCCTTGGCAGCGTTGATGGCGAGGGTGGCCCCCGCCAGTGCGATCTTCGCGAGGCGGGGGGGGCGCATGGTCAGTCGCGCAGGAGGTCGTTGATGCCGGTCTTGGCGCGGGTTTGTGCGTCGACGGTTTTGACGATGACGGCGCAGTAGAGCGACGGGCCGGGGGTGCCATCGGGCAGCGGCTTGCCGGGGAGGGCGCCGGGGACGACCACCGAATAGGGCGGGACGTAGCCGATGTGGATCTCGCCGGTGGCGCGGTCGACGATCTTGGTCGATGCGCCGAGGTAGACGCCCATCGACAGGACCGCGCCGGTGCCGACGATCACGCCCTCGGCGACTTCGGCGCGGGCGCCGATGAAGCAATTGTCCTCGATGATGACCGGGTTGGCTTGCAGGGGTTCGAGCACGCCGCCGATGCCGGCGCCGCCGGAGAGGTGCACGCCCTTGCCGATCTGGGCGCAGGAGCCGACGGTGGCCCAGGCGTCGACCATCGAGCCCTCGCCGACGTAGGCGCCGATGTTGACGAAGCTGGGCATCAGCACGGCGTTTTTGGCGATGAAGGCGCCGCGGCGGACGATGGCGCCGGGAACGACGCGGAAAGCCCCGGCGCGGAAATCGGCGTCGGTGTAGTGCGCGAATTTCGAGGGGACTTTGTCGAAGGCGGGGGCGCCGGCGCTGCCGCCCGCCATGATTTCGTTGTCGGACAGGCGGAAGGAGAGGAGGACCGCCTTTTTGAGCCACTGGTTCACGCGCCAGCCGTGGGGGGCGGTGGCGTCGGGCTCGGCGACGCGGGCCTTGCCGGTGTCGATCAGGGTGAGCGCGGCTTCGACGTCGGCGCGGATGTCGGTGCTCTGCGGCGTGACGGTGTCGCGGGCGTCCCAGGCGGCGTCGATGCGGGTGGCGAGGTCGGTCATGGGTGGGCCTTTTGGTTGGTGCGTTTGGTTGGGCGGTTAGCGGGGTGGCGGGGGCGGGGCAAGGTGAGAAGAGATAATGCGAGGGTCACGACCCTCGCGCTCCCTTGACTTTGGAGAGGGCGGGTCTGGCGCGTGGGGGTGGGACTTTGTGCGGCGGAGCCGCATTTGGAGCCTGCGGCGCTGAGACGTTGCATTGGGGGGCCGCGGGGCGCGCGGTGGACAAGTTATGGGGGCGCGAGGCCATCCGATTTGCCTCGGCAAATCGGCACATGAGATGTGCCCCTCGCATTTTCCCTTTTCTTCATTGTTCCTGCCGGGGCGGGTGCTTAAGACGGGCCCCCGTGGCGGCGCGCGGCGTGGCGGAGCGGGGGTTTTCGGACATTGGCGGCGATTGGGTTGAACCTGTGTGGGCTGGCGTTGCTGGTGGGGCTGGCGTTGCTGGTTTCGGCCGATCGGCGGGCGATCCGGGTGCGGGTGGTGGCTTCGGCCTTGGCGTTGCAGGCGGGGTTGGCGGCGTTTGTGCTGTGGTTTCCGCCGGGGAACAGGGCTTTGCGCGGGGTAGCGGCAGGGGTGGCCGACTTGCTGGGGTTTGCCCATGCGGGGGTGGCGTTCGTGTTTGGGCCTTTGGCCGATCCGGCGATCGGGGGGCACTCGTTTGCGATTTCGGCACTGCCGAACATTATCTTTTTCGCCGCGCTGATCGCGATTTTGTACCACATTGGCGTGATGCCTTGGGTGATCCGGCGCATCGGGGGCTTGTTGGCGTGGCTGACCGGGATTTCTCGGTTGGAGGCCTTGTGTGCGGCGGCGAATATTTTCGTTGGGCAGTCTGAGGCGCCGTTGGTGATCCGGCCTTATCTGGCGGGGTTGGCGCCCAGCCAGTTGATGTGTGTGATGTCGGTGGGGATGGCGGGGGTCGCCGGGACCATTCTGGCGGCATATGCGGCGATGGGGATACGGATCGATTATCTGGTGGCCGCGGCGTTTATGGCGGCGCCGGGGGGGATCGCGATGGCCAAGATCATCCTGCCCGATGGGGCGCGGGGGTGGGAAGGGGCGTTGATTGACGATGCCGTGCCCGCCGTGCCGGCGGAACATGCCGAGCGGGCGCCGAATGTGTTGTTTGCCGCAGCGGAAGGCGCGCAGACGGGGGTGAAGCTGGCCGTGGCCGTGGGGGCGATGGTCCTGGCGTTTGTGGCGTTGATGGCTTTGGTGAACGGGGCTTTTGCCGAGGTGGGGGTTTGGTTCGGCGTGCCGGGGCTGAGTTTGCAGGGGCTGTTGGGTTATGTGTTTGCAGGCGTGTTCCGGTTGTTGGGGGCGCCTTCGTGGCGTGAGGCTTTGCAGGCCGGGGGGTTGTTCGGGACGAAGATCGTCTTGAACGAGTTTGTCGCGTTTATTGATCTCGCGGGGATGAAGGATCTGTCGGCGCGGACGGCGGCGGTGGTGACGTTTGCTTTGTGCGGGTTTGCCAATATTTCCTCGATTGCGATTCAGTTGGCGGTGACCGGGGGGCTGGCGCCCAATCAGCGGGCCTTGATCGCGCGGTTGGGGTGGCGGGCTTTGGCGGCGGGGGCGTTGTCGAATTTGATGTCGGCGGGGCTGGCGGGGTTGTTTCTGGGGGTATGAGGGGGTTTGTCGCGCTCTGCCTGGCGGTGGTGGGGTTGATGGGGGTGATGGCTTTGGCCCTGCACTTTCGCGAGGCGGTGGCGGGGTGGGTCTGGCCTTCGCCGCGGGTGGTGTTGGTGGCCGGGGTTTCGGATCGGGAGCAGGGGGTGTTTGCGCGGTGCGTGGGGGCGCATCGGGTGACCTGCGTGATCGATGGGGATACCGTTTGGTATCAGGGGGTTAAGATCCGGGTGGCGGATATCAATGCGCCGGAGATTTCGGACCCGGCTTGCGATGCCGAGCTGCGGCTGGGGGAGCGGGCGGCGGCGCGGATGGAGGGGTTGCTGAATGGCGGGCGGTTCTCGCTGGTGGCTTTGCCGGGGCGCGATGCCGATGTTTATGGGCGGCGGTTGCGGGTGTTGATGCGCGGCGGGCGGTCTTTGGGGGGTGTGTTGGTGGCCGAGGGGCTGGCCGAGCGCTGGGTGGGGGTTCGGCGCGATTGGTGCGACTGAGCGCCCCCAGCGCCGGATTGGCGTGAGGGTCGGGCGACGGGGGAGCCGGCGCGGTGTTGGCTGCCTTGCCGTTGTTGCGAATGGCCGGGGGTGGCGCTGGCGGTGGCCCCGTGGCTCGGCCCCTGTGCGCGGCAGGCAGATGGCGGGGCGGGCTCGCGGGCTGCCACCATCGGTCGAGGGCCTTGCCGGCGGGTTGGGCCAATGTGCGACACACGCGCCGGCCCGGATCACGACTGTGTTGGCGGCTTGGCCCTGCCGCTGTGGGTCGTGCCCCGTCTGGGGGTGGCGTTTAACCGGATTGGTTGGGTGTAGGAAAGGGGTTTTTGCAGGTTTGAAGGGAAAGGTGCGAGGGGCAAACCCCTCGCGCTCCCCGTTCCTGTCTGCGTTGCGCCTTGCGCTCGGCGTGGTGCGCACCCCGCGAAGCGGGAATATATAGCCTGCGGCGCGGCAACCTGGCGCAAGGCGGCGGGCACCCGTCACATTGACAAGGAACGGGGAGCGCGAGGGGCCAACCGATTTACCTTGGTAAATCGGCACGTCAAACGACCCTCGCATTTATCCTTTCTTGTCAGTTACATCGTCCAGTCTGCCTCCGTTCCGAACACGCCCTTCAGGTCCGCCAGCGTGCCGCCCTTTTTGAGCAGCGCGCGGAAGTGGCCTGCGCCCAGCGTGAGGTATTCGGCGTGGGGGACGGCGAGGACGATGGTGTCGTATTTGCGCTTGAAGGCATCGGGCACGAGGGGGATGCCGTATTCGTGGATGGCTTCGGCGGCGTCGGCGTGGGGGTCGTGGACTGTTACCGCGTGGCCGAGTCGGCCGAGCGATGTAACCATATCGGCGACTTTGCTGTTGCGCAGATCGGGGATGTTTTCCTTGAAGGTGAAGCCGAGGATGAGAACCGATCCGGTTTTTTGGCGGCGGGTACGGTGGAGCTCGGTGGCGACCCAGTGGGCCATCGCATCGTTGATGCCGCGGCCGGCGAGGATGACGCGCGGGTCGAGGCCGAGTTGTTCGGCGCGGTGGGAGAGGTAGTAGGGATCGACGCCGATGCAGTGGCCGCCGACGAGGCCGGGGGCGAAGGGGAGGAAGTTCCACTTGGTGCGCGCGGCGGCGAGGACATCCCAGATCGAAAGGTCCATGCGTCTGAAAATCTGGGCGATTTCGTTCATGAAGGCGATGTTGATGTCGCGCTGGCTGTTTTCGATGACTTTGGCGGCTTCGGCGGCCTTGATCGAGGCCGCGCGGAAGACGCCGCCCGAGGTGATCGCGTTGTAGAGGTGGGCGACGCGGTCGAGCGTTTCGGGGGTTTGGCCGGAAACCACTTTGGTGATTTTGTCGACGGTGTGTTCGCGGTCGCCGGGGTTGATGCGTTCGGGGCTGTAGCCGAGGAAGAAGTCGCGGCCGCAGATCAGGCCGGAGTGTTGTTCCAGGATGGGCCCGCAGATGTCCTCGGTGACGCCGGGGTAGACGGTCGATTCGTAGATGACGATCGGGGTGCGGCCTTCCGCGCAGGCGGCGGGGAGCATCGCGCCGACGGTGCGCGACGCCGATTCGACCATGCGCAGGTCGGGGCGGTTGGCGCCGTCGATCGGGGTGGGGACGGTGACGATGTAGATGTCCGCCGGGGGGCAATGCGCCGGCGTGGCGGTGAGGGCCAGGGTGGAGGCGGCGAGGCGGGGGGCGTCGATCTCGCCGGTGCGGTCGTGGTGGGTTTGCAGTTCGGCGATGCGGGCCTGGTTGATGTCGAGGCCGATGGTCTGGAAGTGCTTGGCCATCGCCACCGCCAGCGGCAGGCCGACGTAGCCGAGGCCGAGGACGACGACGCGCTCGGTCTTCGCCGTCGCCGGGGCGAGGGGGGTGGCATCGGCGGTGGCGACTGTGGGAAGCATCGAGGTCAAGGCGCGTGTCCTGCTGCGGTGTGGGCGGCAGGATTAGCGGGGGGGCTCTAAATCCCGGTTAACGGATGCGTGATACGAGGTTAGTCATGAACGCGATGACCCCTACCCCCTTCGATGGCGCGCCCAAGAGCGCGATGGCTGATGGCGCGCCGGCGCGCGTGTTGGTGATCTTTGGCACGCGGCCGGAGGCGATCAAGATGTTTCCCGTCGTCCATGCCTTGCGCGGGGTGGCGGGGATCGAGTGCCGGGTGTGCGTCTCGGCGCAGCACCGGGGGATGCTGGATCAGGTGTTGGAGATCAGCGGGATCGTGCCCGATCACGATCTGGACCTGATGCGGCCGGATCAGACGCTGGATGGTTTGACGGCGGCTTTGATCGTCGAGCTGGGGCGGGTGATGGATCTGGAGCAGCCCGCGCGCGTGGTGGTGCAGGGGGATACCGCGACGGCGATGGCGGGGGCTTTGGCGGCCTATTACCGCAAGATTCCGGTCGATCATGTCGAGGCGGGGCTCAGGTCGGGGTCGATTTATCACCCCTGGCCCGAGGAGGTGAACCGGAAGATTATTGGCGGGATTGCTGCGTTGCACTTTGCGCCGACGAGTGTGGCGCGGGATGCTTTGTTGCGGGAGAATGTTGCCGCCGAGCGGGTGTTTGTGACGGGCAATACCGTCATCGATGCGCTGCATTGGGTGTTGGCGCGGATTGCGGCGGAGCCGGGGTTGGCCAGCGGGCTGGACGGGGTGGTGGCGCGGTTTGCGGGCAAGCGCATTGTCGGCGTGACCAGCCATCGGCGCGAGAACTTTGGCGGGGGGCTGGAGGCGATTGCGCGGGCGGTGCGGCGGATTGCGGCGCGGGATGACGTGGCGGTGATTTTCCCGGTGCATCCCAATCCCAATGTGCGGCGGGTGATGGATGGGGCCTTGGCCGATTTGCCCAACGTGGCGATGATCGAGCCGCTGGATTATCCGCATTTTGCGCGGTTGCTCTCGGTTTGCGAGGTGATGTTGACCGATTCCGGGGGCGTGCAGGAGGAAGCGCCGGCTTTGGGCAAGCCGGTGTTGGTGATGCGCGAGACGACCGAGCGGCCCGAAGGGGTGACGGCGGGGACTGCCAAGCTGGTTGGTACGGATGAGGCGCGCATCGTTTCGGAAATTTTTACGCTCCTCGACGATAAGGCGGCTTACGAGGCCATGGCGCGGGCGCACAACCCCTTTGGGGATGGGCATGCCGCGGCGGCCATTGCGGCGCTGCTATCGCGGGAGTTTTCGGGCCATGAAATCGGACAATAAGCCGGACGTTTGTGTCGTTGGGCTGGGGTATATTGGCCTGCCGACGGCGGCGATCATCGCGCGCGGCGGGTGCCGGGTGCGCGGGGTGGATGTCTCGCAGAGCGTGGTCGAGACGATCAACCGGGGTGAGATCCATATCGAGGAAGTCGATCTCGACGGGTTGGTGCATGCGGTGGTGCAGCGGGGGTTGTTGTCGGCCTCTCTGGAGGTAGGCCCCGCCGATGTGTTTGTGATCGCGGTGCCGACGCCGTTTGGGCCGGGGCATCAGCCGGATATTTCCTATGTGCTGAGCGCGGCGCGGGCGGTGGCGCCGGTGTTGAAGCAGGGCGACGTGGTGATTTTGGAATCGACATCGCCGGTGGGCACGACCGAGGCGATCAGGGATTTGATTGCCGAGATGCGGCCCGATCTGAAGGTGCCGGGGGTGTCTTCGGGTATTCCCGATCTGTCGATTGCGTACTGTCCGGAGCGGGTGTTGCCGGGGCGGATCTTGCACGAGCTGACAGTGAATGACCGCTCGATCGGCGGGGTGACGCCGCGTTGTGCGCGGAAAGCGATCGCGTTCTACAAGCTGTTCGTGCGCGGGGAGTGCGTGGCGACGGATGCCCGCAGCGCCGAGATGACCAAGCTGGTCGAGAATGCCTATCGCGATGTGAACATTGCCTTTGCCAACGAGCTTTCCATTGTCGCAGACCGGATGGGGCTGGATGTGTGGGAGGTCATTCGGTTGGCCAACCGGCATCCGCGCGTGAATATCCTGTCGCCGGGGCCGGGGGTGGGGGGACACTGCATTGCCGTCGATCCGTGGTTTATCGTGGCCTCGGCGCCCGAGGAGACGCCGTTGATCCGCACCGCGCGGGGGGTGAACGATGGGAAGATCCATCATGTCATTGCGCGGGCCGATGCGATGATTGCGGCGCATCCGGGGGCGCGGGTGGCTTGCTTGGGGTTGGCGTTCAAGGCCAACATCGATGACTTTCGCGAGAGCCCGGCGCGGCTGGTGGCGGCGACTTTGGCGCGGCGGTATCACGAGCGCGTGGCGGTGGTGGAGCCCTATGCCGGCGAATTGCCGCGCGAGTTCGAGGGCACCGGGGCGCTGCGGGTCGATCTGGATGAGGCGCTGGAGACGTGTGATATCCTGATCGTGCTGGTGGATCATGACGTGTTCCGCGTGGTGCCTTTGGCCGAGCGCGCGGGCAAGGTGGTCTATGACACGCGCGGGATCTGGCCCGATCAGCCCAAGGCGGGTGCGGCCGTGGCCGAGGGGTTGCGGTTGGTGAGTTGAGGGGAAGGGGCCCTCGCATTGGGCTTTTTTCCCTGATGTTTTAGGAGGATAGTCGGCCCGGGAGCTGCGACCCTGCCCCCCGGGCCGACCGGCCCACCAGTGCCGGGCGCCCATTCCCCGACCGCCGGCCTCTGGTGGGCCTGACTGAACAACCTTACCAGCGCCGCCGCCGCGCGTGCGGTTGTGGTGCCTGGCCCAGCAGGCGGGCGAACCAGCCGCGCGGTGGCGGGGCCGGGCGCCACATCGGCGGGGCATCCCCCCAATCGATTGCGGTGCGGATCATGGCATCGCTTTCGGCGCGACCATATCCACGGCGCATGTCGCCTTCGTCAATGCCACCATAGCGGTTGTCCGCGTCGGGCGGATGACCGCTATGTGCCATTCCGGGACCCCATGGATGCGCCGGCGCGGCGGACGACAGGGTCGTCAGCGCCAGGGCGATCGCCAGGATCAGGGTTCGGGTCACGGCTTGCTCCGAGGCCGGCGTGGGGGCGTCCGGCGAGGGACTCTATGCCTTGGCGGCATTGAGCGGGGGCTGAATGCGCGGTTGGCCCTTGTTCAGGAAACGGGAGCGCCAGATGAACGGTATGGCAGGGGCGCGGCGGTGGGCACCCCTCAAAAAGGCGCGGATTGACCGGGGGGATGGGGCGGCTTAAGCGAGCGGTTAAACGTTCGGGCGCGCGGCCCGGCGGGTTGGGCACGTGGAAGGGTGGACATGAAACTCGATTCGACAGTGGCGGCAGTGGTGACGGGTGGCGCTTCGGGGCTGGGTGCGGCGACGGCGCGGGCTTTGGCGGCCAAGGGCGTGAAGGTGGCTCTGTTCGACCTGAATGCCGAGGCCGGGGAGGCTTTGGCGGCGGAACTGGGCGGGGTGTTCTGCGCGGTCAATGTGACCGATGAGGCGAGCATTGCCGCGGGTTTCGAGAAGGCGCGGGCGGCGCATGGGGTGGAGCGGGTGCTGGTGAACTGCGCCGGGATCGCCACGGTGATGAAGACCGTTGGCCGTGATCGCGAGACCAAGGCGGTGAAGCCGCACGTGCTGGAGGTGTTCGAGCGGGCGGTGAATATCAATCTGGTGGGGTCGTTCCGGTGCATCGTTGCCGCCGCGAGCGGGATGATGGAACTGGCGCCGGTGGACGCGTTCGGGCAGCGGGGGGTGATTGTGAATACGGCCTCTGTGGCGGCGACCGATGGCCAGATCGGGCAGGCGGCCTATGCGGCGTCGAAGGCCGGCGTTTTGGGGATGACTCTGCCGATCGCGCGTGACCTGATGAGCGAGGGGATTCGCGTGAACACCATCCAGCCGGGGATTTTCGAGACGCCGATGATGAAGGGCTTGCCCGAGAAGGCGCAGGCGGCTCTGGCGGAAGCGGTGCCGTTCCCCAAGCGGTTGGGGCGCGCCGAGGAGTATGCCGAACTGGCGCTGTTTCTGATCGAGAGCGATTACATGAATGGTGAAAGCGTGCGTCTGGATGGCGCGATCCGCATGGGGCCGCGCTGAATGGGCGAGGGGCCGGGTTCTGCCGGGGCCGCCGAGCCGGATACGCGCGAGGCGTTGCTCGATACCGCCAGTGCGATCATGCGCGAGGGGGATATTGTTGATCTCTCGTTGTCGGATCTGGCGGCGCGGTCGGGGCTGAACTCGGCCCTCGTCAAGTATTACTTTGGCAACAAGGCGGGGTTGATGACCGCTTTGTTGGAGCGGGACTTTGCCGATATTTTGCGGGCCGTGGATGCTCTGTTGGGCAAGGACATGGACCCGGAGGCGAAGTTCCGGCGGCATCTGAAGGCCGTGGTCGATGTGTTTTTCAAGACGCCCTATGTCCACCGGTTGCTGATGCGGTTGATCCGGGAGGGGGATGCCGTGGAGTCCGCGCGGTTGGCGGATGCTTATTTGCAGCCTTTGCTGGGGGCTTATGAGCGGTTGATCGGCGAGGGTGTGGCGGCCGGGGTGTTTCGGCCGGTGGATCCGTTGTTGTTCTATTTTACCGTCGTCGGCGCGGCGGACCGGTTCTTTTCGGCGCGGTTGGTGCTGCGGCATTGTACGGGGTCGGATGTGTTGGATGAGGGGTTGCGGGACCGGTATCGCGCGCATTTGCAGGATTTTGTGATGGCGGCGATTTTGGTTTGAAGGGGGTTTAAGGGGTAGGGGCGAGGGGCACGCCCCTCGCGCTCCCCGTTCCTGTATATGTTGCGGGTTCTTTCGGCGGGGCGCTTGGCGGCGAAGCCGCTATTTTATAGCCTCCGGCGGGGCGGCGTTGCGCTTGGTGGCGGGGTGTGCTGACGTAGACAGGGTATGGGAGCGCGAGGGACGAGTCCCTCGCATTTTCATTTGTCTTTCTGGGGCTTTGCGCATGACCTGGCATATTGGTGTGATCGGTGGCTCGGGTCTGGCGGGGGGGATTGCGCTGGAGGGGGCGGAGGTTTTGGCCGTGGCCTCTCCGTTTGCCGAGGCGCCGGTGGCGGTGACGACCGGGACGCTGCATGGCGTGCGGTTCAGCTTTCTGGCGCGGCATGGGGCGGGGCATGCGGTGCCGCCTTCGGCTGTGAACTATCGGGCGAATGTCGATGCGTTGAAGCGCGTGGGCGTGAGCGATGTGGTGGCGTTGTCGGCGATCGGGTCTTTGCGTGAGGCGATGGCGCCGGGGCATATGGTGGCGGTGGATCAGTTTATTGATCGGACGGCGGGGCGGGTTGCGAGCTTTTTTGGCGTCGGGTGCGTGGCGCATGTGAGCTTGGCCGATCCGGTGTGTGGGCGGCTCTCGGCGTTGTTGGCGGGGGCGGCCGAGGATGTGGGGGCGGTGGTGCATCGCGGCGGGTGCTATGTCGCGATCGAGGGTCCGCAGTTTTCCACGCGCGCGGAGAGCCGGATGTATCGCGCTTGGGGCGCGGATGTGATCGGCATGACCGGGATGCCCGAGGCGCGGTTGGCGCGCGAGGCGGAGCTGCCTTATGCCATGCTGGCGATGGTCACCGACTATGATGCCTGGCGCGAGGAGGAGGCCGGGGTCGAGGCGGCGGAGGTGTTTGCCGTGATGCAGAAGAACGCCGAGGTGGCGCGGGCGGCTGTCGTGCGGCTGGCGCAGGTGTTGCCGGCGGAGCGCGCGGGCGTGGCGGCGGATCGGGCTTTGGAGTTTGCCTTGGCGACGCCGGCCGTGCACCGCGATCCGGCTTTGGTGGCGCGGCTGGATGCGGTGGCGGGGAGGGTTTTGCGTCAGTAGGGCGTGCCGTCCATGCGTTTGTAGATGCCGTCGTCGGCCACTTGCAGGTCGATATCGGGGTAGGTGGTGTGGTCGGCCGGGTTGCGGGTGCCGATTTCGAGGTAGGTGGCCGTTTCCGCGCCCCGGTTGACGAGGTGGTGGCCGTTGCCGGTGGCTTTGGGGAAAGTGGCGGCGTCGCCGGGGTGGAGCAGGGTTTCGCCTTCGTCCTCGATCAGCGTCAGGGTGCCGGAGAGGACGTAGACGAATTCGTCCTCGGCGCTGTGGGTGTGGCGCTGGCTGGACCAGGCGCCGGGGGGGAGGCGCATCAGGTTCACGCCGAAATCGGTGAGGCCGCCGGCGTCGCCCAGGCGTTGGCGCAGGCGTTGGGCGCAGGGGGTGGCGAAGGGGGCTGGGTAGCCGGAGCCTTCGTGTGTGGGGATCTGGGCGAGGTCGAGTTTGGGCATTTTTGGAGGGTAGGGGAAAGGAAGGGGAAATGCGAGGGACTCGTCCCTCGCGCTCCCTGATCCTGTCTGCGTTGCGTGGTCTTTCGGCGTTGCGCCCAGCGGCGAAGCCGCCTTCATGATAGCCTGCGGCGCTGCCACGTTGCGCAAAGTCGATGGCAAGCGCGGCGTTGACAAGGTTGGGGGAGCGCGAGGGGCTAGCCCCTCGTGTTTTCCTTTTCTTTCAAACTTAATGGTGCCCGTTGACCGCGCCCTTCGATCCGAACGCATCGGCGATCGAGCAGGCCGCTGGGCCCAGGATCACCACGAACAGCGTCGGCAGGATGAACAGGATCAGCGGCACGGTCATGATCGCGGGCAGGCGGGCGGCTTTTTCCTCGGCGCGCATCATGCGTTCGTTGCGGAACTCGGCGGAGAGGACGCGCAGGGCCGAGGCGAGCGGGGTGCCGTATTTTTCGGTCTGGATCATGGTGGTGACCACGCCGCGCACGCTATCGAGTTTGACGCGCCAGGCGAGGTTCTCGAAGGCGGCGCGGCGTTCGGTGAGGAACGACAGCTCGATCGCGGTGAGGGCGAATTCGTCGGCCATTTCCGGGTAGGCGCGGCCCAGTTCGCGCGCGACACGCTGGAACGCGGCATCGACCGTGAGGCCGGCCTCGGCGCAGATGACGAGGAGATCGAGCGCATCGGGCAGGCCCTTGCGCAGCGCGTTGGTGCGTTTGGAAATCTTGTTGGAGAGCCAGATGTCCGGGCCCTTGTAGCCGGCGAACAGCGCGATGGCGAAGGCGCCGAGGCGCTTCATGCTGCCCCAATCGGGGTACATGTTGGAGCCGTAGACCGCCCAGGCGACGAGGCCGCCCAGCACGATCGGCGCGATGATCCGGCCCGCGACGAGGTACATCGCGTGGTCTTTGTTGCGATCGCCGGCCTGCGCGAGTTTCTGGTGGAACTCGGTGAGCTGGCTGTCCTGCAGCATCTTCAGCTTGCCGAGGACATCGCCCAGTTTCTCGGTGGTCTCGTTCTTGCGGACGAGGCTGGCGCGTTTCCTGGGGCCGCCCGAGGCGACGATGCCGGCCTTGAGCTGCTCGCGGCGTTCGTTGAGCGCCTTGACGCGTTTGTGCATCGGATCGCGGATGGTGATCGCGGTGTAGATCGCGAACAGCGCCGCCGCCGCCGCGATGGCGGCCAGGAAGCCGCCCACGAGGAACACATCGAGGCCGAGCAGGTGGGGATGGGCGGGTCCGGTCATGGCGTCAGATCTCGAAGTTGATCATCTGGGCCATGATGAACACGCCGATGCCCATCCAGCAGAGCCCGCCGATGCCGGCCACGATCAGCCGATCATCAGTGAAAAAGCCGGCGAGGTATTGCGGGTTGGCCCACCAGACGAGGATGAAGACGAGGAACGGCAGCGAGCCGACGATATAGGCCGAGGCTTTCGATTCGGAGCTCATCGCCTTGATCTTGAGCTTCATCTGCGCGCGCGAGCGCAGCACGCCCGACAGGTTGGCCAGCGTTTCCGCCAGGTTGCCGCCGGTCTCGCGCTGGATGGCGAGGGTGATGCAGAAGAAGTTGAATTCGGGCATCGACAGGCGATCGGCGGTTTCCTGGAGCGCCTCGTCCATCGTGCGGCCCATTTTCATGCGGTCGGTGATCAGCTTGAACTCCTCGCCCACCGGGCCGGGGACTTCGTGGCTGACCACGCTGAGCGTCTCGGTGACGGGGAGGCCGGAGCGCAGGCCGCGCACCAAGAGCTCGATCGCATCGGGGAACTTGGTGGTGAAGGCGTTGCCGCGCTTGTTGATCAGGTGGCCGACGACCTTGTGCGGCAGGCCGGCGCCGACGAATACCCCCACCGCCAGCGCGAGGAACAGCGAGCCGCTTTTGAGGAACAGCAGCGCGGCGATGCCGAGCGCGAGCCCGGCCGAGGCCTGGATATAGCTGCGCACCGACCAGCCCTTGCCGGTGCGGTGGAGGCGCAGCGACAGCGCGGCGATGCGCGACTGCGACCCGGCGATCACGTGGTATTGCGGGCGGCGCTGGGCGATGGCCTTGCGCATCTGCGCCTCGACGCGGTCGTCGGCGTTGGCCGAATGGCGCTCGCGGATGAGTTTCAGCCGGCGGTCCTGCGCCTTGCCCGCGTTGGGGCCCGCCAGCGCCAGCCACAGCAGCGCGACGACACCGGTGAGCCCGAGGCTGATGACGAGGATCTGGGCGGTGGACACAGGGGCGCGGCCTTATTTCGGCGTGGCGGTTTTGGCGGCGGGTTTTTCGGCCTTCTTGCCGAGCAGCGACTTGAAATCGAACAGATCGAGCAGCGAGGATTTGGCGCCGGCCTTGGCCTCGCCGCCGTTGATGTCGGCGGCGATCTGGGCGACGAGCTGGCCCGATTTGGCCGCGCGGTTGGCCTCCAGGAAGGTCTGGCCGAGCTTGGCGGCGTGGCTGGCCGCCTTGAGGTCGAAGGGGATCAGGTAATCGAGCTTGCGTTCGATCGAGGCCTCGAAATCGGCGCGGCTGATCTCGCTGTGCTGGGCGTGGAGCTTGTTGGCCACGGTGACGATCCGCGCGTGGCTGCAATTGGCCCGCAGCCACGACAGCAGACGGATCGAATCGCGCGCGCCGGCCAGCGTCATCTCCGTCACCACGACGATGGTGTTCACATCCGCCAGCAGGTGCGGGAAGTTGATCAGCATGCTGCGCGGCAGGTCGATCACGGTGGTCTGAAAGGCGTGGCGGAACTCCTCCTGCAGTTGCAGGAAGGCGGCGCCGTCGGTCAGCAGCGGCTGGTTGATCGGCGCCTCGGCCGAGAGGATGGCGAGGTTGTCGTGCGCGCGGATCATCGCGCGCTCGATGAACAGGCCGTCGATGCGGCTGGGGTTGTCGATCGCATCGGTCAGCCCGCGGCCGGGTTCGAGATCGAGCACCAGCGCGCCCGTGCCGAAGTGGATATCGAGATCGAGCAGGCCGGTCGACTGGTTGTGTTCCACCGCGAAGGACCAGGCCAGCGAGGTGGCCAGCGTGGAGGCGCCCGCGCCGCCGCGCGTGCCGATCACCGCGATCGATTGATGCGTCGCGTCCTGCGCGGGTTCACGCGGGTCGGCGAAGGTGGTCTGGGCGTGGAGGATCGCGTCGCGGGTGTGCTGCATGCTCAGCGGCTTGAGCAGGTAATCGTGGATGCCGTGCGCGAGGAGATCGCGATAGAGCCGGACATCGTTGACCAGACCCACCGCGATCACCACCGTGCCGGGCTCGCAGACCTCGGCGAGGGCGTTGATGTCGGCCAGGGGATCGGCGCTCTCGCTGAGATCGATCAGCAGGATGTTGGGCGAGTTGGCCATCGACAGCGATTGCACCGCCGTGCGCAGCGTGCCCTTGGCCGCCTTTTCCGGGACCCAGCCGAGATCGGCGATCACGTTGCGCACGGTGTCGATCGAGGCATCGTCCGCCAGATAGGCGGCGAAGGGATCGCGGGTGCCTTGGCCGGCGGGCTTCCAGGGGGCGTTCATGGCATCAATTCCCTGAGGTGGACGAGGTGGCCTTGACCGCCGTGCCGCCGCCGCCGGTGGGGGTGGCATAGGTGTAGGCGTTGATCGCCTTGGTCGAGTGGCGGGCGGTGTTGGCGTCGGTGTCGGCGGCGCCGTGGAGCAGCTCGTCGGGGTTGGCGATCATCGCCGCCAGGTTGCTGTTCACCGCGCAGCCGTAGTTGGTGGAGGTGGCGTTCTTCAGGTTCGATTCCGAATTCGCCGACCAGTCCGGGCAATGCGGCACCGTGGCCGTGGCGCGGGTGATGGTGATGCGCACCGTGCCGGCGTTGACATAGCCTTGCGTCGGCGGCGCATCGGGGGCGAGCAGCAGGCCGAAGCGCTCGGTCACCGTGGCGACGGTGGCGCGGGTGGCGGGGCTGTCGAGCGGGTCTTCGAGCGTGACCTTGTCGCCATAGCGCAGGTTCATCGCGGTGAACCAGTCGGCCAGGCGATCGCGTTCGGGCGGGGCGATGCCGGCCGGCGCGACCGGCAGGTCATAGGTATAGGCGGCGTGATCGACCACCGGCTGATGGACGCTATCGAGCAGGCGGTTCGTCGGCGTGCCGCCGCAACCGGCGAGCGCGAGGACCAGCGCGGCTGCGAGCGCGGGGCGGACCTTGGGGGACATATGCTTCACCTCTTGGCTCCTAGCGCTCAGTTCAGGGTGAACCCGGGGGTGGCGGCGGCATTGGCGGCGGTGTGATCGGACTTGCCCTTGCCGGAGTCGGCGCCCTTGGTGGTGGCAGGTGGCGGGGTGCCCGCCGGGGCCGCCGCCGTGGGGCCGGGGCGGGTGGCGCCGCTCTGGCCGTCGGTCAGCATCTGGCCGAGGATGCGCTGGGCCTCGTCGGGGGTTTGCGCGCCATCGGTGGGCAGCTTGATGTTGGCGTCGTCGGTCGGGCTGACCAGATAGGGGGTGACGACGATCACCAGTTCGGTCTCGTTCTTCTGGAACGAGCTGGATTTGAACAGTGCGCCGAGGACCGGCAGATCGCCCGCGCCGGGGAGCTTTTCGATGGTGTGGCTGGCGTTGTTCGACAGCAGGCCGGCGATCATGAAGCTTTGGCCCGAGCCGAGTTCCACAGTGGTTTCGGCGCGGCGCACGGTGAGCGCGGGGACCGAGAAGCCGTTGAGCGTGACCGCGCCCTGGGTCGAGAGTTCGGAGACTTCGGGCCGGACGCGCAGCGAGATGTGGCCGTTGGCCATCACTGTCGGCGTGTAGGCGAGGCTGACGCCGTAGTTCTTGTACTCGATCGAGATGGCCACGCCCGAGGTGCCCGAGCCGCCTTGCGCGACAGGGATCGGGAACTGGCCGCCGGCGAGGAACTCCGCCGTTTCGCCCGAGAGCGCGGTGAGGTTGGGTTCGGCCAGTTCGGAGACGAGGCCGACCTGCTCGCCGGCATCGAGCGTATCGAGCAGGCTGAGCCCGCCGAGCTTGGTGCCGAGGCTGAGCGCGGTTTCGTTCGAGAGGCTGGAGGGGAAGTTGTAGGTGGTGGTGCCACCCGAGGTGACGATCGAGCCCTGGTTGGCGCCGCGCGAGATGCCGGCGACCGTGGTCTTGCCGTTCATCTGGGTGATGATGTTGTTATCGAGCTGGCGCGCCCAACTGCGGTTGACCTCGGCGATGCGCACGCGCAGCAGCACCTGCAACGGGGTGGCGGTCTTCAGCCGGTTGATCACCGCGATCTTGAGGCCCTCGCCGCTGCCCGGCTTGGTGCCCGGGTTGAGCAGCATCGTGGTCATCGTCTCGGCCTCGGCGCTGTCGTTGGGCGAGGCGACGGTGCCTTGCAGCACCGCCATCTGGCTGACCATCAGCACGTGGATGTCAGAATGGGGCAGCGCCGCCCGCAGCGTCTGTTCGACGCCCGAGACGTTCTGGCTGACATGCAGGTTGGCGGCATAGGCGACGTGGCCATCGGGGCCCATGGCGAAGATCGTGGTCTCGCCGAAGGCCTTGCCGAACAGGTTGATCTGGCGCGGGTTGTTCACATAGACGTCCGCCGCCGTGGGGTTCGACACCCAGACGCTGGACGCCGCGACCGGCAGGTTGACCAGCTCGCCCTGGCCGAGCGAGAGGTAGACGTCGTTGGTGGGGCGTTCCACCCCCGGCGGGAGCGGGGCGACGCCGGCCATGCGGCGGTGCGGCACGACGGCGCGGTGGCCGTTGGCGGCAGCGCGGTGTTTCGGCGCGGCGCTGGCGCGATCCACCGGGGCGGCGATCAGCACCAGCGGCAGCGCGCCGGTGACCGCGAAGCGGGCGGCAGGCGCGAGCAGGAGCGCGAGGCGACGGGGTGAAATCATGTCAGTTGGCCCCTACCGGGATGCTGGCGTTGGCGGGCGGCGTCGGCAGGCCGGTGCCGGTGGCGTTGCCCATGCCGGCGCCGTTGCCCATGCCGTTGCCGGTGGCGGGCGCGGCGCTGGCGTCATCGACGGCGTTGCCGCGCACCACCCGCACGATGGGACCGCGCGGGCGGGCCGGGCCGCCGGCCATCGCCGGCATCGTGTGGCGTTGGAACCGCGAGACGTCGCCGCCGGTGGAGAAGGTGGTGGGCCCTTGCAGCGGCACCGTGGTGGGGCCGGCGAGCAGCGCCGCCTTGTCCGTGGTGCCGTCGGGGACCTTGATCTTGCCGCTGGCGATGTCCTTGTCGAGCTCGGCCTGGTTGTCGGCGATCGAGCGCAGGGTCATGCTGATGGCGCCGACGGTCTGGGCGACCTCGATCTTTTGCGCGATCTGGGGGGTGACTTCCAGCGTCACGGTGTGGAAGGTGTGCACCACCGTCTTGCCGTTCTCAGTCGAGGGATCGGGCGACTGGTCGGTGGCGAGCACGCGCAGGTTCTGCAGGATCGTCTCGGTGACGTTCAGCGGCTTGGCATCGGTGCCGGTGCCGGTGACCGATTGCGTGAGCATCAGGTCGACGTGGTCGCCCGGGAAGACGAAGCCGGCGACGCCCGACTTTTCCGACACGGTGATGGTGATGGCGCGCATGCCCGGACCCAGCGCCGCCGCGAGGAAGCCGCGATCGCCGGGGGCGACGAGCGCGCCTTGCGTCAGCGGCTGGCCGGCGGTGACCGGATAGCGGACCACCGTGCCGATCAGCTTGTTCATATCGACCTGGCCCTCGGCGAAGTAGGCATCGCGCACCAGATCGCGCGGCCACTGTTGAAAGCCGACCGCATCCGCCGTGATGATCGTGCCCACCGGCAGCGCGCGCTGGGCCACCAGCACCTTGGGACCCTTGGGCACGACCACCGCCACCGCCTGGGCCACGGGGGCCGGCGTGCCGCCCGTGAGCAGCGCGCGGGCGCCGAGTGCGGTGAACACCGCGAGCAGCGCGGCACCGCCCAGCAGGATCAACTTTCTCTGTTCCATGGCGTGTGACGGCCCCTTGTGACTATGTGCCCGAACCCTGGTGAGGGCCATCGCGGCGGTGGCCCGGAGGCCGAGGTCGCATCATCGGGCAAACTGGTTAAAATCCTGCCAACCAAGCAAAATTACGGAATGATGGGTTTACCAAGCATGTTTTGGGCGGTGGATGGTCAGCCGAGAAGCGCGGGACGTGCTCAACCGAGAAGCGCGGGACGTGCTCAACCGAGAAGCGCGGGACGTGCTCAACCGAGAAGCGCCGGGGCGTGGAGCGTCGGCAGGCAATCCGCCACCATCACCCACAGCCCACCGGCCGCAATCGCGATGCCATAGGGCACCACCACCTTTTGCCGATCGCGCCGGGCGACGTGCCACATCGCCAGCACCACCGTCAGCACGCCGCCGGCCACCGCCATCACCGTGATCAGGTGCATGAACCACAAGGGCCGTACCCAGAGCGCCAGTGCCGTGAGCAGCTTGACATCGCCGCCGCCCATCGCCCCGATCGCGAACAGCCCGGTGAGCACCGCGAAGGCCCCCACCGCCAGCGCCACCTGCCAGCCGACCGCCGCGAGCGTGAGCCCGCTGGCCAGCCAGAACAGCGGCGCGGCCAGGGCGATTGCGGCGTTGAGCCAGTTATCGATCTGACGCCGGCGCGCGTCGGTGACCGCGGCGGTGGTGAGGGCCAAGGCCAGCGCCGCCAGCAGCAGTATCGTGATGGTTGCGGAATGCATCGGAACCCCCGGAATTACCCGGTTTGTTTAGCGGAGGACTACTTACTAAACGGTAACCACACTTTCGGGTGATGGCCTCGCCCGCTAACACCGGCGGCATGGAACTGCCTGCCGCGCCTGTGCGATTCGACCGCCGTGCCATTCCCGATGCGGCCGTGGAGGGGATCTGGCGCGCGCGCGATGGCTGGGCGATCCGGCGCATCGACTGGTTCGCCAAGGGATCCGGATCTGCGCGCGGGTCGGTGCTGTTCATGCCGGGGCGGGGGGATATCTACGAGAAGTATCTGGAGGTGCTGGACCACTGGCATGGGCGCGGCTGGCGGGTGACGGCGATGGACTGGCGCGGGCAGGGCGGCTCGGGGCGGTTGAGCCCCGATGGCAGCACCGGGCACATCGACGACTTTATGACGTGGGTGGTGGATCTGGCTGATTTCTGGGCGGAATGGGTGAGGGAGACGCCGGCGCCGCATGTGTTGATGGGGCACTCGATGGGGGGGCATCTGGTGGTGCGCGCGCTGGTCGAGCAGGCGGTGCGGCCCGATGCGGCGGTGGTGACGGCGCCGATGCTGGGGCTGATCGTGCGGGGGGTGCCGGGGCCGTTGCGGCTGATGGTGGCGCGGGGGATTTGTGCCCTGGGCGATCCCCGGCGGGCGGCCTGGGAGGGGGGCGAATCGCCGTTGCACCATCCCGATGACCGCATGGGGATGCTGACCCATGACGCGGTGCGCTATGCCGACGAGCACTGGTGGCGCGCGGCGCGGCCGGGGTTGCAATCGGGGGCGGCGAGCTGGGGGTGGATCGTCGCGGCGTTGCGCTCGATCCGGCGAATCGAGGGGGCGGGGATGCTCGAATCGGTGCGGGTGCCGGTGTTGCTGGCGACGACCGATGCCGATTCGCTGGTCGATCCGGTGGCGATTCGGCGGGCGGCGGGGCGGTTGCCGTTGGGCGAGCTGTTCGCGCTGGGGGATGAGGCGCGGCATGAGGTGCTG
>Ga0302187_10000137_pt1 | contig 70255 bp, 71 predicted proteins | sample II_Bog_E1_3_FD_202120 | JGI IMG/M metagenome (GOLD analysis project Ga0302187, IMG submission 202120) | Peat permafrost microbial communities from Stordalen Mire near Abisko, Sweden - II_Bog_E1_3 | ecosystem: Environmental > Terrestrial > Soil > Wetlands > Peat | place: Sweden: Abisko...
CTGAAGCCGTGCCCTTTCAAAACTTCGGCCATTTGGTAGTTTTTCCGCAGCCTGTAAAGCCCAACGTTGATTTGATTGGCTTTATTGGCACGGCTGAAGCCGTGCCCTTTCAAAACTTCGGCCATTCGGTAGTTTTTCCGCAGCCTGTAAAGCCCGTAGCCTTCATTCGGAATGCGCGGCCCAGGGGTCGTAGGTGCCGACGGACCAGGAATGGCCTTCGGGGTCTTTGAGGGCGAACTCGCGGCTGGCGTAGGGGGTGTCTTGCAGCGGGCGGATGATCGGTGCTCCGGCGGCGATGGCGCGGGCGTAGACGGCTTCAACATCCGCAACGACCACGTAGATGCTGGCCGTCTCTGTGCCGCCGAGGTCGTTGGGGGACTGGAAACGGGCGGCGTGCTCATCGTCTTTTGCGGAGCCGAGCATGATCATGCCGCCGTTGAGGGTGAGTTCGGCGTGGCCGATGATGCCTGGTTCGAATTCGTGCACGGCGTGGCGCCCGAAGCCGATGATGTTCACCAGCCAGTCAATGGCGGCGGGAGCGTTGCGATAGCGAAGGGCGGGAATGACGGTGGAGTTGGGCATAGGTACCTCTTTGAAGCTGGAAGCAGGGTATCGCGGGTTTGGGATGAAATGCAATGGGTCGAGTATGCTTGGCGGCATGGGATTGCCGGGGCGGGACACAGAACGAGATAGGCATCTGGTGCAGATTGTGGATGCGGCGCTGGCCGATGCGGCAGGCCGTGCCGGGGAGTGGCTTGCGTGCCGGGTGGGGTGTACGCAGTGCTGCCATGGGGCGTTTGCGATCAATGCGCTGGACGCGGCGCGGCTGCGGGCGGGGATGGCGGAGCTTTGGGAGACAAAGCCGGAGCTGGCAGCGGAGATTGGGCGGAGAGCGCGAGGATGGATTGCGGAGCATGGGGCGGCGTTTCCGGGGGATATGGCGACGGGACGGCTGGGCCAGACGGAGGCCGAGCGGGAACGGTTTGAGGAGTTTGCCAACGAGGCGGCCTGTCCAGCCCTGGACCCGGCGACTGGGCGCTGCGATGTGTATGCGTGGCGGCCGATGACGTGCCGGGTGTTTGGACCGCCGGTGCGAATGGAGGGCGAAGCGGGTAGTGGGTTGGGGCACTGCGAGCTGTGCTTTGTGGGGGCCGGGCAAGATGTGGTCGAGGCCTGCGAGATGACCATTCCGCATGATCTGGAGGCGGTTTTACTCAACGGGTTTGGGGACGCCGGCGAGACTGTTGTTGCATTTGCGCTGCTGGGATGTGGCTAGGCATTGCGGGTAGACTAGAGGGTGGATTCTCTGAAACCAATGCGTCCCTGCTGGGTTGAGATTGCGACCAGCGCGTTTGAGGACAACTATCGCTATCTGAAGAGCCTTGCCGGGACTGCCGGGTTGCTGGCCGTGGTCAAGAGCGATGCCTACGGGCATGGACTGAGCCTGTGCGCGCCGGCCGCGGTGCGCGCAGGGGCCGAATGGCTGGGGGTGACCTCGGTCGAAGAGGGTGCAGCGGCACGCGCGCTTTGCCCAGAGGCGCGCATCCTGGTGATGAGTGGGTGCTTTCCGGGCGAGGGCTCGACCATGCTTCAACTGGGGCTCACGGCCGTCGTCTGGGAGAAGTGGCACCTGGACGAACTGGAGGCAGCGGCGCTGGCTGTGGGGGGTGACGCGGGTTCGGTCCCGGTTCACCTGGAGATTGATACAGGCATGAGCCGGCAGGGTGTGGATTTTGCTGGGCTGGCGAAGCTTTTGACGCGTCTGGGGCCGGATGGGCCGTTGCGCGTCGAGGGTGTGCTGACACATCTCTACGCGGCGGATGAAAGCGACGGTCTGGCGACAGCGGAGCAGATGGGACGGCTGGAAGCGGCACTGGAGGCAATTTTCGCGGCAGGGATGCGGCCGAAATGGCTGAATGTTGGAGCGTCGGCTGCCCTGCTGAACGGCGGCGCGGCATGGATTGACGCACTGGCTGCAAAGTGGGGCATGAAGGCCATGTTGCGGCCCGGGCTGGCGCTTTATGGGGTTGCGCCGGAGTTTATTCCCGATGAGCCGATGGCCGTTGCTGCGGCGCGAGCGCGATTGAAGCCGGTGCTGAGCTGGAAGACGCGGGTGGTGGGAGTGCGAACGATTCCAGCGGGTGCGGTGGTGGGATACAACGGCACATTTGTGGCCACAGAGCCGATGCGGCTGGCGCTGTTGCCGGTGGGCTATGCGGATGGGCTGGATCGGCGGCTGGGGAACCACTTCAGCCTGCTGGTGCGGGGCGAACGAGCCCCGCTGGTGGGCCGCATCAGCATGGACCTGGCGGTGCTGGACGTGACGGAAATTGAAGGGGTTGCGGCTGGGGATGAGGTCGTGATTCTGGGGTCGCAGGGCGGCCAAACGGTCAGCGCGTTTGAGCATGCGGAGGCCAGCGTGACGATTCCGTGGGAAGTGTTTACGCGAATTGGGGCGAGGGTGAAAAGGACAGGGAACAGGGATTAGGCGACGGTTTCCTGCGGGCAGCTTGAGGACAGGGTGATTGCACCTTCTACGGCGGCGATCATGGCTTCGCTGCCTATGCAGGAGTTGAGCAGCAGGTGGTAGAGGCCGCGGGCGCACCACTCCTGCTGATAGGCCTTGCGGATGACGGCGGCGCGGCGCTTGTCAAAGGCGGCGAGAAGCTGGTCGGCCTGATCCGCCTGGTTGGGGAATGCCTTTCTGAACCAGGCGCGCTTGGCAGCAGCCGTGGCGTAGACGAAGACATGAAAGCAGCCGGGCTGGTTGGCCAAAGCACAGGCTGAGCCGCGCCCAACCAGGACGCAGTTCCCTTCCTTGGCCGCCTTGAGAATCTCCTGCCGAATCAGAGACAACATGCGCTCGGAGTCGAAGACCTGGTCGTCGGACAGGCCCGACATCGAGTAGCCCGAGTCGTGCCAGAAGGCCTTTCCGTAGCGGTAGTACCAGGGGTCGAGGCGCTCGTCGTATTTTTTGGCCAGTTCAGGGGAGACGCCGGCGGCGCGGGCGGCGGCGCAGGGCAGCTCGGCATCGAGAAGGCGCCAGCCGAGGTGCGCGGCCAGGTCATGCGCAAACTCGCCGCCGCGGGAGCCGTATTCGCGCTCGACGGTGATGACGCGGATGGGTGCGTGGGTCATGGGGAAAGAACCTCCGACGAAGGGAGGATAGCAGAAAAACAGGGATCAGGGATCAGGGGTTAGGAGCCAGGAAAAGCAATTGATACCTTGACTATCTACACAAGACTGGTGTAGATAAACATAGTATGGGTAAACCGAGTGATCTTGTTCAAGGGACGTTGGACCTTTTGATTTTGCGGACAATTCAGCTGGAGCCGATGCATGGCTGGGCGATTGCGAAGCGGATTCAGCAGGTTTCGCGCGAGGTGTTGCAGGTGCAGCAGGGCTCGCTCTATCCCGCTCTCCACCGGCTGGAGCAACAGGGATGGATCAAGGCCAAGTGGGCGGAGAGCGAGACGGGCAGGCAGGCCAAGTTCTACACGCTGACGGCGGCCGGGCGGACGCAGCTGGAGGCCGAGACTGCGAACTGGAACCGGCTTTCAGCGGCAATCAACATGGTTGTGAGTGAAGCGTGAAAAGGCAGGGACTGAGGGACTAGGGACCAAGGGACTAGGGACTAGGGACTGAGAGGTTTTCCATGCGATTTGCGGCGCGGATTTGGATGGCGGTGAAGATGCTGTTTGGACGGGGCCGCGCGGCTGCCAGACTGGACGACGAGCTGCGCGACCACATGGAGCGGCAGGTTGCGGAGAATGTTGCCGCGGGGATGAGTGCGGAAGCGGCGCGGTTTGCGGCGCTACGCGAGTTTGGCAATCCGGCGCTGGTGCGGGACGAGGTGCGGGCTGCGTGGAGCTGGAACTGGCTCGAAGTGGTTTTGCGCGATGTTCGCTATGGCGTGCGCACGCTGACCCGGTCGCGTGGGTTCTCGTTGATCGCAATCGCCGTAATGGCACTGTGCATTGGCGCGGCTACATCGTTGTTTACGGTGGTGCGGTCGGTCCTGCTGAGGCCGCTTCCCTTTCGCGATCCCGACCAGTTGACGATGGTGTACGAGCATTTCCGCGATGCCGCCAGCAACAAGGAGGGGTTCAACTACAACAGCGTTGCGCCTGGCGACTACTACGACTGGCGAAGCAAGACCAACGGCTTTGAAGATATGGCTGCGTATGCGTGGTGGGATTTCAACCTGAGCAGCCAGAGCGGTGAGCTTCCGGAGGCAGTGACGGCCCAGGCAGGAACGTGGAACCTGTTCCCGCTGCTCGGCGTGCAGCCGGTGTATGGCCGAACATTTACGGAAGCGGAAGACCAACCGGGCGCACGGGTAGCGATGCTGACCTGGAGCCTGTTCGAGCGGCGATTTGGCGGAGACCGGTCGATTGTCGGCAATACCATTCGGCTGAATGGAAACCCGTACACGGTTGTCGGGATCCTGCCGCCTTCCTTCGTTTATCCCACTACCGCTGCGCAGTTGTGGGTGCCCTTCGCTTCGTTATACGGCGCTGGAATGCCGCTGGGGCCGGAGTGGCTTCACTTTCACGATCGTCACTATATTCACGTGGTGGCGCGGATGAAACCTGGAGTGAGCCTGGCCAGCGCGATTAGCCAGGTGGAGGCAGTGCAGTATCAGCTTCACGTTCAGAACCCGATGGCTCCGGTGGCCGAAGATGTGGCTCCGCGCGATATCAACGAAGACATGGCGCGGGATGTGAAGAAGCCGCTGCTTTTGTTGATGGCTGCGGTCGGGTGCATGCTGCTGATCGGGTGCCTGAACGTGGCGAATCTACTGGTGGCGCGTGGCGCGGCGCGGCAGAAGGAAATGGCCATTCGCGGGGCGCTGGGTGCACGGAGGCTGACGCTCATTCGCGAGCAGCTTACGGAAAGCCTGTTGATCTGTATTGCTGGCGGAGTAGCGGGAGTGTTGCTCTCGCTGCTGGCCACCAAGTGGCTATCGAGTCAATGGAAAGATCTGCCGAGTGCTGCGGACGTGCACGTTGACGGCACGGTGCTGCTTTTCTCGTGCGGGCTGGTGTTCGCGGCGGCGCTGCTGGCAGGCGTGCTGCCGGCGTTATCGTCAACTGGGAAGGCTGTCTTCGCGGCGCTGCAGGCCTCGTCGCGCACAACGGGCGGAAGCGTGTCGCGGACCACTCTGCGCAAGACGCTGCTGACGGTGGAGATCGCCGTGACAGTGGTGCTGCTGATTGCCGCCGGGCTGCTGCTGAAGAGCTTTATGCGCCTGCGCACAGTGAACCTGGGATGCGCCACGGACAACGTGTTGACGCTCGGCTATAGCCTTCCGAGCAAGAAGTACGACACCCCGGAGAAGGTGAATGCCTTCAACGAAGCGCTGCTGCAGAGAGTTCGCGCACTTCCCGGCGTGCTGGGGGCAGGCCTGGGCGGAGTGGTTCCGGGGGCGGGGCCGGGGTCGGACGACATTTTTCATGTAGTCGAACATCCGCCGGTGCGGCCGGGCGATACGCTGCCGGACGCGCAGGTTCGCCGTGCCGATCCGGGCTATTTCACGGGACTTCAGATACCACTGCTCGAAGGCCGCTTCTTCTTGCGCCAGGACCGGGGCGATCAGCAAAATCGCGCCATTATCAACCGAACCCTGGCGGACAAGTTTTTCCCCGGCGAAAATCCGATCGGAAAGCACGTGATCATTCCGGTGTATGGGCCCGCACCCTTTGAGATCGTTGGCGTGGTGGGCGACACGCTCTACAAAGTGAACGAACCGCCCTTTCCCACCATGTATTTCCCGTTGCTGGCGGGCCTGGGGGACTTTGCGCAGACCTTTTCGGTGCGGACTGTGGCCGACCCGCTGACATTCTCCAGCACGATCCAAAAACAGATTGCGGCGCTCGACCGGGAACTGCCGGTGTCGGACGTGTCAACCATGCAGCAGATCATCGGGAATTCACTGGGGAACCAGAGTTTCCTCTCAACACTCGTCCTGGCGTTCGCGGCGCTGTCTTTGCTGCTGGCTTCGGTGGGGCTTTACGGGGTGCTGTCGTACCTGGCTACGCAACGTCGGACCGAGATCGGCATTCGCATCGCACTGGGAGCCAAGCGGGAGCAGGTGTTGCGCCTGATGTTGCTGGATGGCCTCCGGCCCGCGCTGCTGGGACTGGTGCTGGGCCTTGCGGCTAGCGTCGGCGCGGCGCAGTGGATTCGCGCCATGCTTTACGGCGCTCCGCCTGTGGACGGATGGGTGTTTGCGGGGGTGAGCGGAACGCTGCTTGCGGTCTCGGCGGTGGCCTGCCTGGTGCCAGCGTGGCGCGCTTCGCGGGTAGACCCGATGCAGGCGTTGCGAACGGAGTGATAAAAGAAGTGAATAAGTGAAGAAGGGAATAAGTGAACAGCGATAAAACAGGCGCTTGAGGGGGTTCCTCAGGCGCCTGTTTCTTGTTGCGATGGTTGTGACTGCTATTGGGTTACGGGCTGCGGGGGGAGGGGCTTGGGTGTTTTCAGGTGCGGAGCCTTGGGCGCCTCGGGGCGCTGGGGTCCGTTTTCGGTATCAGGAGGCGGCGGCGGGGTGGCGGGGAAGGCTTCACCTTTCTTGACATGGATGTCGCCGTTGTCGGTGGCGAGGACGATGCGCGCGCTTCCGGAACCGATTTGGAAGGTGGCCACCTTGGTGTCGCCATCGACCGAGGGCATGTTGTAGTCGGAGACAAGATCGCCGTTGCGGGTGTGGAGATTGACGCTGGCTGAGGCGTTGGGCTGGAGGCTTACCTCGATGTCGCCCTTGCTGTTTTTGACTTCGATGCCGTTGTTGCCGGCCGGTTCGACGGAGACGCGTCCGTCGCGGTCTTCGACGTAGGAATCGCCGTAGATCTGGCTGAGGTCAACGTCTTTGGAGTGGGTTACGACGCGAACCGAACCCTTGGCCTCGCTGACATGCAGGTCGTCGGAGTCCAGGGTGAGGTCGCCGGGGAGCGAAGGAACCTGCAGGTCGGTGATGGAGGTGTGCAGGTGGATTGCGCCGGAGACGTTCTCAATGTGAACGTCGCCGCGAATTTCGCCGCTCTGGGTGACCGAGCCCTTGATGTCGGAGAGGGTGAGGTCGTTGCAGGCGTCGAGGGTCAGGTCGCCATCGACCTGGTGGGCAGAGAAGTCGTGCTGGTCGTTGCTGAAGTGCATCTGCACCGGGCCGGTGATGGAACTGAGGTGCACGTCGCCGTGTTCGGAGGAGACGCTGATGCCGGTGCCCAGTCCGGCGGCGGTAATGTCGCCATGGCCCGCGTTGATGGAAACGTGCGCGGACTTGGGCACAGTGACAGTCAGGTTGAGGCGCCCGCTGTTGCTGCTGTCGGACTTGACCAGGACGGCGTTGCCGCTGACGGTGAGGTGCGCCGCTTCAGAGTCCCAGATCTTTTTGGCATCGGAGTCGGAGTCGGCAAAGGCAACTTCGTGAGCCTGAACCTGGATGTCGTTGCCATCGCCTGAGGTGATGCTGATGTCTCCGCGCGGGTTCTGGATCTGGATGGTGGAGTTGGCGGGAATCTGCGCGTTGAGGGACGCCTGGTCGAGGTCGCGCTCGGGTCGTCCGAAGGCATTGAAGAAGTCGTCTCCCTGGTCGCCGAACTGGGAGCGGAACGGGCCCCACCAGTGGGTCCAGCCGCTGGCGCCGAGGCCGATAATGGCCAGCAGGATGAGGATTCCGACGAAGCTTCCGCCGCGGCGGATGGGGGTTTTGCTGCGCGCGTCGAGGGCCCACTCGCCGAGCAGGGCGAGACCGGCGCCGATGAGCAGCAGGGGCCACCAGTGCGCGTACCAGCTCCAGAAATCGCCGGCGGCGATGCGGCCGGAGATAACCAGGAAGGCAACGATGCCGATGCCGATGAGGAAGATAGGGCCAACGATGGAAGGCACGCGCGGGGCATAGACGCCCCCGTAGTAGCCGGCCTTTGCGGCGTACCGCTGGGCCTTGAAAGCGTCTCTCTGGGCGCGCCAGGCGGCCTTTTGCTGTTCGCGGTAGATGCGCCACTGGGTCTTGGGGTCATAGGACCCGTAAGGCGGCTGACCGCCGCCGGGAGGCATGTTCGGAGGCACGCTGCTCATGATTGTCCTCCATTGGGATCGTTGCTGTAGTCGGTGGAGTGAGCGGGCACGATTGCGGTCGAGTCCGCTGCGGGAGTCTGGGCTGCGGGCGCACCTGGATAGGGCGCACCTGGATAGGGCCCGCCGGGATACGGAGTGCCGGCATAGGGCGTACCCGGATACGGCGGAGGCGGGCCGTTGGTTGCGATGGCGGCGCGCTCGGCCAGGGCAAAGACACCGGCGAGGATCAGGAAAAAGGGCCAGCTCTGGTGCCACCCCAGGATGTGGGCCTGGGCGAGCAGTGCGTCAATGCCGACGAGAAGCAGAAAAGCGGGGCCGCGCAGGCGGCGAATCAGGATGTAGTGGTTCATTTGGAACCTCCTTGCGACTCTCCCAGACGGCGGACGACAAGCCAGATGCCGAGACCGATCAGGAATACGGGCCATGAATACTCAATGACGCGGCCGTTGAAGATATCCAACTGACCGAGCAGGAACAGAACGCCGAGAGCGATGAGAACGATTGCGCCCACCGGCGCTCCGCGATGCCAGAAGCCTCCACCCCAATAGCTGGACGGATCGGGCGGGATGGGCGCGTTGGGGTCAACGGGACCGGGTTGGACAGGGTTGTAGGGCGGCGTTTGGTACGACGGCTGATAAGGGGGCTGGAAACCGCCGCCTGCGTAGGGATTTTGCCAGTCGGTGCTGGGTGGCGGCACCGGCGGAGCGGCGCCGGCGGACCACGACCCCGTGGGCGCGTTGGGGGCTGGGCCCGCGCCCGGTTGAGCGGGTGGCTGGCCGGGATACTGCGGGTGCTTGCCGAGATTCAGCCAGTCGCCCACGTTGTTCAGTCCCAGCGGATCGGGGACGGGCAGGCCGTCGCGCAGCGCCTTGGCGGTGTGGAAGGCCTCGAATGACTGGTAGAGGATCCAGGCGGGAATGAAGATGCCGAAGATCCCTGAAATGTGCGACATGCTGATCAACACGGCGAAGATGACGACATGGATGAGGCCTTTGAAGAACTGGCCGTTATACATGGCGCCCACGCCGGGGATGATGCCGAGCACAGCCGCTGCGGCTGGGTTGGGCCCACCGGCGGGATGCGCGACGAAGGGTTGCTGATAGGTTTGCCAGGCGGTGAAGCAGGGTTCGCAGAGAACCTGACCTCCGGCGGCGGTGCGGACGCAGCCGGCGCAGAGGGCCTTGCCGCAGTTCTGGCAGAAGGCGGTGGCGCTGACACCACTGTGATTTACGCAGTCCATTTTGTGCTCCTTTCCCGAACTTCCAATACGGAGCCGCCGGAATGCGCGGGCCGGGCCTGACGGTTTAGAGGCGCCGCCAAGGCAGGAAACGTGAGGGAACTTTCAAGAGATTCAGAATCGTAGAATGTCGGGCTTCCCGACTGTTGGGGAGGTTCCACGTGGGAGCCTCCATCCTTCTTGCCGGGGTTCTGACGGGACTCGCCTGGGGCTGATTCCCTGGGTTTGGGTTGGGTGCTGTCATCCCCTTCGGAGTTGCGGCGCAACTGGCGCATGGTGGACTCGACTTCGTAGACGAAGCGGAGGTGGTCGTAATAGCGAATGATGGGGGTGGAAGCCATGGTGACGCGGCGCTCGACGAAGGAGCGGACGGAAGAGGGCCGCAGGTTACTAAGGCGGAGACTGCTCAGCTTGACGCCGGTCAGGTTGAGGGTGAGGGCGATGGAGAAGAACGCCATGGCGGCGGTCATCAACAGCCGGGGCTCGGCAAAGCGGCGAATCTGGCCCATGAAGCCGGGGCGCTGCCAGGCCGGGATGGCGCGAGGCCGAACCGGAAGAACGTCACTGGGGCCGACGACGATGCCAAAGCCGGCAACTTGTCCGGGGCCGGTCTGGGCCAGAATCCTGTCCAGCAGGCCAGCGGGGACTTCCGGCTCGGGAGACAGAAACTCGAGCCATTCGCGGCCGCGCCGGGACTCCTCAAAGAGGGCCGAGCAGGATTGGCAGACGGCCATATGTGCGGTGAACGTTGCCTCGTCTTCGGGCTTGAGCAGCCCGTCGAGCGCATCGGCCAGCAGGGTTTCCCACAGGCCGCATTCGGGGGAGCTCGGGATGTTTGTGCGCTCTACCATGATTACATTACCTCCCGTTTATTACGTTCCAGCAGTCGCGCCAGTTCCGCGCGACCCCTGCTGATGCGGGACTTCACGGTCCCTTCGGGTATGCCAAGCACTTGTGCAATCTCTTTGTAGTCAAGATCTTGCAGGTCCCTGAGAATGACCGCCTCGCGCAGTTCAACTGAAACCTTGGCGAGGGCGTTTTGGACCATCTTTGCGATTTCTTTCTGGGCGGCGGACTCGTGGGGGGAGAGGTTCCGGGAGGTGAGCCGGTCAATGGGGCTCAGTTCCTCGGCGGAATCCCAACCCTCGTCGAGGGAGCCCGTTGCGCGCTGGTTGCGTGTGCGGCGGAAGTTATCGACCAGCAGGTTGCGGGTCATGGTGGTGATCCAGACCTGGAGGCTGCCGCGGGCGGTATCAAAGCTGGCCAGGTTGGAATAGATCTTGAGGAAGACGTCCTGAGTGAGGTCTTCGGCGTCGGCGGGATTGCCGGTAAACCGATAGCAGAGCCCATAGACGCGACGGTGGTGGGTGCGAACCAGCTCAGCCCAGGCGCCGGAATCGCCGTTCATGCAGAGACGGACGACTTGGGACCAGTCGATCTCCAGCGGATTACCCTCCAGGCGCGGCGTGCGAACAACCGGAGCGCCAAACGCTCCGGGGGTTTGGCCGTTGCGAACCGGTGGGGAGTCCTGCCGGCCAGAAGAGACGGCATTGGGAGCTTCCGCGCTGCGACGCGACGGCCGAGTTGGCATCGCCAACCCTGTCACGCTCCAGCTTAATGTACCCGCGCATTGCATAGTTTGGTAATACGCTGGATTTACACAGATAGTTCCCGGAGCGGCACGAGAGTTTCGGGATCGTGATGAAAAGGCAGGTGCCAGGGGGTTTGGAAGGCCCGATTTGGTGACACCGAAGGGATGGGACCGGAAACAGAGCCCGCGCCGGTAACCTTTCTCGCCGCAAAGCATCATTAAACCCGGGGGCCAGAGACTCGATGGCCCCGGAGACGACCATGCTGAAAGCTCTTCCCCTGCGAAACGCGATTCTTCCTCTTTTGTTGACGATTTTGGTTTGCGTTGGCTGCCATGCGGCTACGCGGTCGCCGGTTCCTGCGGCCAAAACAGATGGAGCGCTGGCGGCTGCTCCGGGCAAGGCGACGGCGGTGTTTGCGGGCGGCTGCTTCTGGGGCACGCAGTCGGTATTCGAGCGCGTCAAAGGCGTCATCGACACCACGGTTGGCTATGCCGGCGGGTCGGCCTCGACGGCTACTTACGACCAGGTGGGGACGGAAACCACGGGGCACGCGGAATCGGTGAAGGTGGTCTACGATCCGTCCAAAATCACCTACGGGCAGTTGCTGCGAATCTTCTTTTCGGTGGCCCACGACCCCACGCAGTTGAACCGGCAGGGGCCGGATCAGGGCACGTCGTATCGGTCGGCGATCTTCTTTGAGAATGACCAACAGCGCGGCATTGCCCAGGCCTATATTGCGCAACTGGACGCGGCGCACATCTTTGGCGGCAGGATTGTGACCGAGGTGACGCCGCTGAAGGGCTTCTACACGGCGGAGGAGTATCACCAGCACTATGCGGACCACAACCCGGACAATCCGTATATCGAGGTCTGCGACCGGCCGAAGATCGCGGCGCTGAAACAGCAGTTCCCGGAGCTGTTTCAGGACTACAAGGGGAAGTGATTCCGAATTCACGAGGGGATTGGGCCTGGCTTGTTATAGTCTTCTAGACTTGTGCTGGCTGCTTCTCAAATCCACGTTCGAGGCTCAAACCGGATGCGTATACTAGCCGCTCTGTCTGCAATGGCAGGCTGTCTTTTGTTTCTTGCGACGCCATTCAAAGCGAGTGCCGCTGATCCCAAGGCCTGCGATGCGCTTCCTCCTCAAACCGCGGCGGCGCTGGCGGGCGGCCCGGTGGGATCGGCGATGGATGTGGGCGCGATGTGCGCCTACGTACTGAAGTCCGGTGGCTCCGTCGGCCTTGTGTTTCAGCCGATTCAGCCGGGGGATGAGGCGAAGTCAGTACAGGTTCAGCAATCGGCCGTCGGCCCAGGGGTTACAACGGAGACGGTCTCCGGTCTCGCGGGTCCAGCGGTGCTGATCATGAGGCCGGGCAACATGAATGTGCTGGCCGCTGGCTATCACGCCAAGGTTGTGCTTTTGAGTGTGCCGGGGAAAATGACGCCAGCGCTGAAGTCAGCGATGATCCAGGCTATGAAACAGGCTCTGGCGAAGCTCTAGTTCCCGCCGGCACAGGCTGCTATTTTTTGTGGCTCTTTCGCCCAAATCGACTCTTGTTTCGTACAATCGTTGCTTATGAAAGCTATTGCAATCGCCTTTGCTTTATGTGCGAGCCTCCTCGCGCAAGCCCAGACCCCGGCTCCCAAAACCGTTCCCGCGAAGCCGGGCGCAACGCACAGCACCGCCCACAGCGCCGCTGCCGTCGCGCGCCCTTCCCTGCTGCACCCGGAAACGCTCAAGGCCAAGGCGCCAGCGGTCTTCAAGGCAAAGTTCACCACCACCGCGGGGAACTTTGTGGTGGAAGTGCATCGCGCCTGGGCGCCGCTGGGCGCGGACCGCTTTTACAACCTGGTCCGCCGCGGCTACTTCACCAACGCGTCGTTCTTTCGCGTTGTTCCCGGGTTTGTGGTGCAGTTTGGACTGAGCGCCGACCCAGCCGTGAACCAGGTTTGGAAGGATGCCAAGATCGAGGACGATCCCGTGGTTCAAAGCAACAAGCGCGGATACCTGGTGTTTGCCACCGCTGGCCCCGGAACCCGCACCACGCAATTATTCATCAACTTCGGTGACAACTCGCGGCTCGACGCCATGGGTTTCGCGCCATTTGGGGAAGTGATCGAAGGCATGGACGTGGTGGACAAAATCTATCCTGGCTATGGCGAATCTCCGGATCAGGGGCAGATTACCGACCAGGGCGATGCTTATATCAAGGCCAATTTCCCAAAGATCGACAAAATCGCGCTGGCGCGGATTGTTCCGCCGGTTGCGGTATCGACGCACCCACCGGCATTGGGTAAATCGGGGATCAACCCAGGGGCCAAGCCGCCGCAGTAGCAGGCTGCGGATCTGATTCCCTTCAGGCCAGCTTGGTGAACTTCAGCGAGACCGAGTTCATGCAATAGCGCAGCCCCGTGGGCGGCGGCCCGTCGTCGAAAACGTGGCCGAGATGCGCGTCGCAAAGCCTGCAGGAGACAGCCGTGCGGACTTCCATGAGGCTGCCGTCTACTGTCTTCACCACGTTCTCTTCGGCGATGGGCTCGTAAAAGCTGGGCCAGCCCGTGCCGGACTCAAACTTGGCCTCGGAGCGGAAAAGCGGCAGGTCGCAGCAGATGCAGTGGAAGATGCCGCGGTCGTGGACGTTCAAAAGAGATCCAGTAAAGGGGCGCTCAGTGTCTTCGTGGCGGGTCACCCAATAGGAGTCGCCGGAGAGCTCACGGTTCCATTCAGCGTCGGTTTTGATGATCCGGCGCACGGTCACGGTTCCGGTCGGCTTGCCGTCGGCAGAAAACTGGGCGATGGTGACGCTGGCCGGGCCTTCGTCGGGAGCGAGCGGCCGGGCCGCAGCAACCGTGCTCCGGCGCAATCCCCAGAAAGCGATGGCGCTTACCGCTCCGGCGGCGGACAGGATGAAGGCGCGGCGAGCAAGATTGGCCCCGGGATTCCCCGGCTCGGTTTGTTTCAAATCCATCATGTCTGGACCCGCCTGTGAGATGCGCGGGCGAGGGAAAGGTTACATGCCCGCTCCGGCACGATACTTTTCCCGATCGATCACTGCTTGCCGATTTCGATGATCTGGAATGACCCGGGAATCATGGGTGGGCGCGGGCCGCGCATCCAGGCCGGCATTCCCGGCGGCGGCGGCGGGGCGTTCGGTGCGACTGCCGGCACCGGGCCATATTCCGCGGTGATGACAAAGATATGGCCGGTTCTCGTGTCCAGCGTAAGCGTCTTGGCGCGGGCGGGCGTGGGGACGGTCTGCTCGACCTCGAAGCTGGTGGGCGAGTTCTCCTTCACCACGGTGAGCGTGCCATCGCCCTGCGAGCTGAAAGCCTCCATCGTGTCCGGATTGAACGTTGCGCCGTCTGACCCGTTGCCGGTGGGCAGGTCGGTGAGGATGTGGCCATCCGTCGCCGAGAGAATGATCATGTTGTTCTTGTCGCGGCAGGTGGCGAAGAGAATCTGGTTCTTGGCGTCAAGCGCCAGTCCTGCACAACCTCCGCCTTTGCTGGAGACGTCGTATTTGCCCACCATTTTCATGGTATTGGCGTCGATCACGGCGATGGCGTCCTTGTCTTCAATGTCCACATAGATTTTGCCGTTGCCGTCGGTGACTGCCTGCTCGGGTGCGCCGCCGATGTTGATGGTGCCGAGGATGGAGCCGTCCTTGTCGTCGAGGACGATAATGTTCGGCTCCTCGTGGCTGAGGACGTAGAAGTGGTGATTGTAAGGGTCGTTGAGGTAGCCGTCGGGGCGGCCCTTGGTGTCTATGGTTTTAATGATCGCGAAGGTCTTGGCGTCGAACATGGTGACCGGGCTGGAGGTCGCGAAGCCGTGGCCGGTTGCCGTGTCCACCGCCCCGCCATGCGCGCTGGTGTTGGGGATGTCGCCCACCTGGGCCAGCGTGTCGAGGTTGAAGACGCCGATGTGTCCGGTCTTGCCGGAGCGGGCAACGTAGAGGTTGCGGCCGTCGGGGTCCGCGGTCACATAGTCCATGCCACCTTCGCCGCCGACGAGCTGGATCTTGAGGACATGGTAGGGGCCAGCGTCGGGGGTCTGGGCTGAGAGAGAAAAGGGCAATACAAGTGCCAGTGTGGCAAGGACGAGTGGTTTTAGATGCATGGTGAGTTCTCCAGAATTGTTGAGGCGGACGGGCTATGAAACAAGTTCGGGTCGAGGACGGACCTATGCTACTGGTCGGAGATGAGGATACAGGCTGCAACCTTAAGGTTGTGTGAATGCGCGGGAGATGCGGAGGCTGTAGTACACGTCTTGGGAATGGTTATGCCAGGATTGCCGGTGAAACGCCTGGGATGTTTATTCCTCTTGCATTCAAGACTAGAATGGGACGCGTGATCACTCCGTATGCAGACTGGCCCAGATGGTTGCAGGTAGCCGTTATGCTGCCTAATTGTGTTCTGTTTTACTTTGTCATGTACAGGTGGTGGCCGAAAACGAAAAAGGAATGGCGTAAATTCGAAATCGCATTGGCGTTTATGATCGTTAGTTTGCTCGTCCTGATCTATGTGTTCCACATGCATTAGACCGAGATTTCAAAGATCGATATGTACGCGCGCGGGTGCTTCCGAGGGTCGCTGACGGTCCCACTGAACTCTATACGAAGAGCCTATTTCGCGGTCTTTACGCTCAATCGAAGTTGGAGGCGTGGTTCCGAGCGTATGGTCGGCTATCCAGAGGTTTTGGAGAAGTTCGAGTCTTCAGGAACAACCGCGGATCCTTCACTTCGTTCAGGATGACAGTGCATAGGGGAAGCGGGCGGCTGGTCGGTAGCTCGGCAGTATCGCCACTTTGGGCTCCCAAAAGCAGCCGCGGATCCTTCACTTCGTTCAGGATGACAGTGCTTTGGGGAGGAGGGCGGGTTGGTCGGCAGCCCGGAAGTGACGCTTGCTCAACAGGCCTTTGTGCAGGCTGTTTCCCGGTCTCAAAGGCGAGCCCCCACCCCACGGACGAAGACCTGTCGGCGGGGACCCCGGCCCGGGGGCACCCAGTTCGTAAGTCGGGATGCGGATTTAGTAGCGTTGCAGGAACTCCGGGTCCACTGGATTTTCAAACAGCGAGGCGTCGCGGGTCACGATGGTCAGGCCGCTTGGCGTGACGAAGTAGCGGCGCTTGTCTTCGACGGGGTCGTAACCGATGACCGTGCCTTCGGGGATGTGGACGTCGCGGTCGATGATGGCCTTGCGGATGCGGCAGTGGCGGCCAATGTTGACGTGGGAGAAGATGATGCTGGCGTCGACGTCGGAGTAGGAGTTGACGCGGACATCCTGCGATAGCACCGAGTTGGAGACGGAGGCGCCGGAGATGATGACGCCGGCGGTGATGACCGAGTTGACGGCCATGCCGGTGCGGCCGGGCTCGCCAAACACAAACTTGGCCGGCGGGTACTGGCGGACACGGGTGCGGATGGGCCAGCTTTTGTCGTAGAGGTTAAAGGTCGGCGATACCGAGCAGAGGTCGAGGTTGGCGTCGTAGTAGGAGTCGAGCGTGCCCACATCGCGCCAGTAGAGCGCCTGCTGCTTGTTCTCGTCCACAAAGCTGTAGGCCATCATCTTCTTCTCGCCCAGCAGATTGGGCAAAATGTTGTGGCCGAAGTCGTGCTTGGAGTTGGGGTCTTCCGCGTCGGCTATCAGCGCCTTGAGCAGCGTCTCGGTATTGAAGATATAGATGCCCATGGAGGCGTCGACTGCGTTGGGATTGAACGGCGAGCGGAAGCTGGTGGAGACGGGCTTTTCCTGGAAGCCGATCACTTCGCCATTGGCTGCTACCTCGACAACGCCGAACTGGCGGACCTCGTCGGGAGCGATAGGCAGGGTGGCAATGGTGATCTCCGCCTTCTTTTCCTTGTGATAAGCCAGCATGCGGCTGTAGTCCATCTTGTAGATGTGATCGCCGCCCAGGATGATCATATGCTTGGGCTGTTCGCTGCCGATCGAGTAGATGTTCTGATAGACGGCATCGGCCGTGCCCATGTACCAGGCGGAGCCGGTGCGCTGCATCGGCGGCAGGATCTCAAAGAACTCGCCGAGTTCCTGCGCGACAATGCTGGTCCAGCCTTCGCGGATGTGCCGATTGAGGGAGAGGGCTTTGTACTGGGTGAGGATGTAGGTCTTGCGCAGGCCAGAGTTGATGCAGTTGGAGAGCGTGATGTCGATGATGCGGTAGTGGCCGCCAAAGGGGACGGCCGGTTTGGCGCGATCGCGGGTAAGCGGGAAGAGGCGTTCGCCTTGTCCACCCGCAAGCAATACTCCCAGTGTGTCTCTCATATCCAATATGGACCTGCCTTTTTCATTTGCCTTTTGAAAGGCTTAGCTCTACGTCGCTGGTTCCGCAATTCGGGACGGCATCTTTTCCGGCGGCACTTTTCCACAGCCGTCCCTGAACGGTGGAGAATACCACACGCAGATGAAGTTGACAGCCTGTTCGTTTCAGGGGTGTTGCGCTGGGGTGAAATTCGACTCTCATCGGGACACTTCGCAGGGGCGGCGAAGGGAGCCGTGCGATGAAAAAAGCCATCCGACGAATCGGAGATATGTCGCCTGCGCGCTATAGTCTATTCATCGTTTGTGCTCCTCCTGCAAGTCCAATCTGCAAGGGATTTTAATGAACCGCTGGAATATTCCGAATTTGATCGAGAAGGCAGTCCTCCAACGGGACAAGTCGTGCGTCTACTGCGGGATTCCCTTCAGCGATGAGCCGCAGAATTTTCGGGAGGGCAGGAGCTGGGAACACATCGTTAACGACGCCAAACTAGTAGCGCCGGGAAACATCGTTTTGTGCTGCAGGGGCTGCAACTCCAGCAAGGGTTCCAGATTGTTGGAAGTTTGGCTTGAATCGCCCTACTGCAAGCGGAAAAATATCAGCAGAGACACCGTAGCTGAGGTGGTCAGAGCGGCACTGCTAAACCCAACAGCACGGCTAAAGAGGCTGCGGAAAAAGTCGGGTTTTGAGTCAAGATTCACAAAGAACATCCCTCGGGGGCTAAAGCCCAGCGTTTATTTTCAGCCACTTGCGGCACGGCTGAAGCCGTGCCCTTTCAAAACTTCGGCCATTTGGTAGTTTTTCCGCAGCCTGTAAAGCCCAACAGTTTTGATTGGATTTATTGGCACGGCTGAAGCCGTGCCCTTTCAAACCTTGGCTTGGATCGAGTTTTTTCGCAGCCTGCGAATACCGATTACCGCTTCTTCTTGAACTTGTACTCAACCCCGACGGACAGGGCGAAGTTGACATCGAACTGCTTGGTGCTGGGCGGATAGTTGATGCCGTAGTGGGTCATGATGGCGTCCGGGGTGATGCGAAAGACCCAGTGCTCGGAGCGGTTCAGGTCCATGTGTGCGCCGATGATTCCAGCGAGGGCGATCTGATTGTTATAGAAGTCGACGGTCGAGGGCGAGTTGCCCAGCAGGTCCTTCTCGAAATCGCCGTAGGATCCGCCAATCAGCACATGGGGAATGAGCGCGCCGTGCTTGTTGTGCGGTCCCAGATATTCGGCGCCGCCAAGGAACATGTATTGGGCCACAAACGGGCCTTTGATGGCGCCGCCGTTGGGTCCGTCATGGTTGATTCCGGCGCCGCTGGAGCCGAGATAGTCGCGGCTGGTGGCTTCAATGCCCCAATGCTTTGTGAGCCAGTAGGAGCCGGAGATGTCCAGGCCGCCGAGGTTGGAGCCCTGAAGGAGCGTGGGGCCGGCCTTCATGTGGTCATAGCCGAGGCCGACGGAGATGTCGAAGCGGTTGTTGTAGCGGACCTTGGCCAGCGGGTCGATGGCAACGTAGGTGCCATTGCCGGTGGTTTGGGCGTCGGTGCTCTGGGCCACGGTACTCTGGGCCTGTCCACGCGCACTCACAACCAGGGCGAGGGCGGCGACGGCAGCAATAGAGGCGATAGAACTTACTGGGAAACGCATCACTATCCAGCTTACAGGACCGCGCCGGGGGGAACAATGCGCGTCCGGGACAATTGAGTCGGTTGGGTTGAGCAGGCCTTGATCGAGTTCTGACGCAATCAGGGCGTGCAGGAGTCTGCCCATCGCGCCCAAACCAGGTAGCGTGCAGTCTTCAGGACTTCGACGGATGCAAGGTAGTTAAGGTAAGCCGGGGACTCCGGGGTCAGGGCCGGCGCGGCGTGGGTGCGCCACTCAATGGGCAGGGCATCGAAGATGATTCCGGCGCGGGGCAGGTGCCAATCGGTCGAGACGACCTCAGCCGACCGCCAGCCGTGCGCCTTCATGATGCGGGCGGAGTAGCAGGCGTTGTGAATGGTGTCTTTCGCCTCGGGCTCCATGAAGATGGCGGAGTCTGGAATGCCCAGGGCCTGGGCGGCGTGGGCCATGACGCGCGCTTCGACAAAGCCGTATTTGGTAGCGCCGCCGGTGAGGATGAGGTGTGGCGCGACTCCGCGCTGGTACTCGTGAACGCCCTCGGTGACGCGGGCAAGCTGCTCGGGGGTGGGATTGCCGTCGCTGTCGGCGGGGCTGCCGAGGACGATGATGGCGTCAAAGCGGTCTGGCCTGGTTCGATCGGGGCCGGTTTGGTCCGGGCTTGCTCGCTCCGGGCTGGTGTTCGATGTGGGAGCAAGGCCGCGGGCGACGACCGCCCAGGCGAGCAGCAGGACCGAGACCGCGATGGCGGCGAGTATGACGCGCGGCTTCCAACTGCGGGGCCTGCGCGGGCCCTGTTTGCCCGGGTCGTGCCTGGTTGGGTCAGGGATGCGCGGGCGTCTGCGTTTCCGGATGGGTGTGTTGTGGACCAAAAGGAAATCGCCTCCAGCTTCCAATGTACCGGAGGCGGGAGGCGGGAGAGGGTGGTTTGGTTGAGTCGGGCAAACAGTGCAGCCAGGGACCTCAGGCAAGGTCCGCGGGTGTTCCCCAGGCGGAGAAGACGAAATCGTGCAGCGGCCTGCGTTCGCGGGGTGCGACCTCGCGGTCGATCAACTGATCGTTGGCGAGGGTGGCGGGTTCGGCCTGATAGCCGAGCGCGACCACCGATCCGAGGGAAAAATCGTCCGGAATTTCAAGAACTTGTCGGGCGGCATCGTGGTCGTAGCCCCCCATCTGGTGCGATACAAGCCCCAGCGCGGCGGCCTGCAGAGTGAGGTAGGCTGTGGCTGCGCCCAGGTCATAGAGGGCATAGGCGTTGGGTTTGCCGCTCGATGATTTTGCGCTGGCGACGCCAACAATTAGAACCGGCACTCTGCCCGCCCAGGCCTTGTTGAAGCCAACCAGGGTGGAAAAAATCTTGTTGTAAGTGTCTGAGCCGTGCACTCCGACAATGAAACGCCACGGCTGCTCGTTGCTCGAGGAAGCGGCCCAGCGCGCAGCTTCAAACACACGGTTGAGGTCGGCGGGGCTCACGGGCCGGCCGTCAAATGCGCGCGGGCTCCAGCGATGAAGGATTGCGGGCAAGACGCCGTCAACAACAGGGGCGTGCTTGAGGTGGTTCACTTCTGCGGCGGAAAGGGTCATTCAGAGGGCTCCATGGCAAAATCGCTATCTGCTGTTCGATTCGGCGAGGCGGGGAAAGATTCGGTTCGAAGGGAGAAACTTGTTAGAACAAGTATTCGCCCGCCGGACTTGGTCAAAGGCCGGGTGCGCCCGCGCGATTACGGCCTGGGCCGCTTGTAGAACGGCGCAGGCACCTGTTTGGCGCGCGCCGTCTGATTTGGGCGGACCTGGATCAGAACATCCTCGCCAGACTTTGCGACAGCCGCTGGGACCAGCGCGAAGGCGATGTTGGTTTTCAGAAAGGGCGCGGGCGAGCCGGAGGTCACGCTGCCGATTGGCTGGCGTTCGAGATCGAGGACGGTGTACCCATCGCGGGCGATACCGCGTTCCACCATTTCAAGGGCGATGACCTTGCGCGTGGGGCCGCCGGCGGCCTGAATATCGAGCAGGGCCTGGCGCCCGAGGAAGTCGCCCTTGTCGAGCTTGAGCCACCGGTCAAGGTTGCCCTCGAAGACGTTGATTTGGTCGGAGATTTCGTGGCCGTAGAGGGCCATGCCGGCCTCAAGGCGCAGAGTGTTGCGCGCGCCCAGGCCGCAGGGGCGAATGCCGAACTCCTCGCCGGCTGCAAGAATCTCATTCCAGACTTTGACTGTCGTGGGCTCGTCGGCGGGCAGATAGACCTCAAAACCATCTTCACCGGAGTAGCCGGTGCGGGCGATCATCACGTTGGGCACGCCGGCTACCGTTCCAAAAGCGAACCAGTAATTCTTGATCGCGGGCAGGTCGGTTTTGGTGAGCTTTTGCAGAGTTGCCAGCGCCCTGGGCCCTTGTACCGCGAGCTGCGAGTAGTAAGGCGAGTAGTCGGAAATGTGGATGGAGGGGAAGCTGCCCACCTGGCGGCGAATCCATGCGTAGTCGCCGTCTTTAGTGCCGGCGTTGACCACCAGCAGGTAGTCGTTGGGGCTGAGGCGATGGACCAGGATGTCGTCGACAAAAGTACCCTGCGGAGTTAGCAGCGCGGAGTAGTGGGCCTGGCCGTCTTTGAGCCGCGAAGCGTCATTCATGGTGATATGCTGTACGGCGGCGAGGGAGCCCGGGCCGCGGAACTGGATTTCGCCCATGTGCGAGACGTCGAAAAGGCCGACGGAGTTACGCACGGCAAGATGCTCGGCCATGAGTCCGCCACCAGCACCGGGGTACTCAACCGGCATGTCCCAGCCGCCGAAGTCCACCATTTTGGCTTTGAGCGCGCGATGGGTTGCATTCAGGGGGGTCTTCTTCAGTTCGGGCGGGACGGAGATGGCGGGGCTGGTCATGGGCGGTCCTCTATGTATTGAGCTTACGATATGGAGAGGACAGCGAGGGACAATGAATCATGTGCGTGGGTTTGTGATGCTGCTGGCAGCGGGCTTTGCCGCGTGGAAAGGCTGGCGAATCCACACGGGCGCACATGCCTGGGAGGCGTACGGGCTTGCTGCTCTAGCGCTGGGCATGGCAGCCTGGCACCTGACGCGCAAAGCGCCAAAAACCAGGGGTCCAGGGATAAGGAACTGAGTCCCCACCCTTTCACACCGGCAGCGGATTCCTGCCGGAAAAGAACTTCCGCTGGTGCCAGTAAGGATAAATCGCCGGTTGTTCGCTGGCCTTTTCCAGGGTTTCCACCTGTTCTTTGGTCAGATTCCACCCCGCCGCTCCCAGGTTTTGGCGCAACTGCTGCTCATTGCGCGCGCCCAGAATGATGGAGGAAACGGTGGGCCGCTGAAGCAGCCAGTTCAACGCCACCTGCGGAACGGTCTTCCCGGTCTCCGTGGCAACCTGGTCCAACGCATCGACGACGGAGTAGAGGACTTCATCGGCAACCTGCGGCCCGGCTTCGGCAGTCTTGTGCAACCGGCTCACTTCTGGCAGCGGCTGTCCCCGGCGGAGCTTCCCAGTCAGCCGTCCCCAGCCAAGAGGACTCCACACCAGCGCGCCAACCTTCTGGTCGAGGCCCAGCGGCATCAGCTCCCACTCGTATTCGCGACCAATGAGCGAGTAATAGACCTGGTGGGCGACAAAGCGGGTCCAGCCATAGCGCTCTGCCACTGCCAGCGACTTCATCATGTGCCAGCCGGAGAAGTTGGAGGCTGCGATGTAGCGGACCTTGCCCTCACGCACGAACGTGTTCAGCGTATCCTGCACCTCTTCGATCGGGGTCAGCGCGTCAAAGCCATGCAGGTGGTAGATGTCCACGTAGTCGGTGCCCAGGCGCCGCAGGCTGGCCTCAAGCGCATTGCGCAGGTGATAGCGCGAGGAACCTTCCTCATTGGGCCCCGGCCCGGTGGGAAAGCCGGATTTGGTGGAAATTAGCGCCTTGTCGCGCTTGCCTTCAAGCGCCTTGCCTAGAACTTCCTCCGACCGGCCGTCTGAATATCCATTCGCGGTGTCAAACAAATTGACGCCCGCGTCCAGGCAGACATCGATCAGGCGGCGCGCCTCTTCGACTTCGGTTTGTCCCCAAGCCTTGAAGAACTCATTGGTGCCGCCGAATGTACCGGTACCAAAACTGAGTGCGGAAACCTTGAGGCCTGAGCCTCCGAGCAGTCGATATTCCATCCACGTTTGGATGCCACACGCGGCCGAAGGATGCCGAACAATCAGGCTTCGGCCTTCAAGCGCGCAGCCGTCGAGGGAACAGCCTTGGTCCGGGCCTTGACCCCCTCAATTCCATGAGCCAGCCAGAACGACTTGGCCGCGACTTGGCCCAGGTCGCGGCATCCCAGCTCCATGCCCCGGTTGAAAATGTGTCCATAGAGCATCGGTCCCAGCAGCAGGGCCATCGCCGCGTCCAGGTCCAGCGCCGAAGCCAGCAGCCCGCGCTTGATGGCCCGCCGCAAGATCCGTCTGAGGCAAACGCGCGATGGCTCCATCACCCGATGCCGCCACGCCTCCCCGAACTCCTGGTGCACCGCCGAGTATGCGATCATCGCCGGCATCATTCGCTCCCGCGCCGAGTCAAACTCGTCCGGAGGGCGGCGGCTGAGCACGGTCGCCAAATCGCGGCAAACGTCGCCTGAGTCCACATCCTCCGGGTCGCGGTGCAGGCCGTTCACCATCAGCATTACGTCAATCAGCAGCGCTTCTTTGTTGGGCCAGTGGTTGTAGATCGTCGCCTTGCTTACGCCGCTGGACTGCGCAATCGCATCCATGCTGGTGGCATCGATGCCGCGCTCGCCGAAAAGGCCAAGCGCGGCGCGCAATACCCGTTCATGCGCTTCTTCGCTCCGTGGTCGCACCATGGCTAGATCTCGATTTTCGAAAAGCGATACGCGCCGAGGACAATGAATACAGTCGCAAACGCCGCAAGCACTTCAAAATCGATCATCGCTCCATAATGTCCCTTGTCCAAGAGCACTGAGCGCATTCCGTCGATGCCATAAGACAGTGGATCGATCATCGTGGCTGCCGCCAGCACCTTGGGCAAACCGTCGAGTGGAAAAAGTGCGCCGGAGAGGAAGAAGATCGGCATGACCATGAAGTTCATGATGAGCTGAAAGCCCTGCATGTCCTGCAGGCTTGAGCCAACTGCAACGCCGAGGCCGGCGAAGACCGTTGCGATCAACAGCATGAAGCCAAGCGCCACCGGAACGCTGCTCAGGTGCACCGGCCGGAACCCTGCGATGACGCAGACAAGGGTAATCAGCAGCCCTTGCAGGACTGCCACCGTTGCCCCGCCCAGCGTCCGGCCAATCATGATTTGGAGGCGCGGCACCGGAGCCACCAGCGTCTCTTTCAGAAACCCGAACTGGCGGTCCCACAGCAGCCCAAGCCCAGAAAAGATAGACGAAAACAAGACCGTCATTCCGATTACGCCCGGAGCTACAAACTGCAGATAGCTGCCATTGCCAGCTTTTTGAAAGACCGGCCCCAGCCCAAATCCCAGCACCACCAGATAAAGCAGCGGCTGGCCCAGGCTGGCCGCAATCTGCACGCGCGAGCGCAGATACCGCTTCATCTCGCGCAGCCACAAAATATAAATCGCGCTCATCGCTTGCCTCCCTGCCACATTTTTGCGAACTGCCTCATCTGGTCCGCCGATCCCGCGCTCTCATCGCGAATGGTTGAGCCAGTCAGCGCCAGAAACGCCTCTTCCAGAGTCTCGGTGTTGGTCTGCGCCTTGATCTCGGCAGGCGTGCCAACGGCAACCAGTTTGCCATGGTCGATCACCCCCACGCGATGCGCCACGCGGTCCGCCTCGTCCATGTAATGCGTGGTCAGCATGACGGTGACTTTCTCCGCCTCATTGACCTTCTTCACATGCGACCAGAGCTGGTTGCGGCTCTGCGGATCGAGGCCCAGAGTGGGCTCGTCGAGGAAGAGGATTTTGGGCGTGTGCAGAAATCCGCGGGCAATTTCAAGCCGCCGCTTCATGCCGCCGGAAAACTTCTTCACCTGGTCCTTGCGCCGGTCCCACAGCTCAAACTGCTTCAGCAGCTCCTCCGTCCGCTGGCGGCGAACCTTGTGCGGGACGTGATAAAGGACGCCGTGAATCTCCATGTTCTCTTCGGCGGTCAGGTCGCCATCCAGGCTGGGGTCCTGGAACACGATTCCAAATTTCTGCCGGACCTCGTTCTGTTTTGTCTCGGGGTTGAGCCCATCCAGCTCAATGTGTCCGCTGGTGGGTTTCAGCAGCGTGGTGAGCATCTTGATGGTGGTGGTTTTGCCCGCCCCATTCGGCCCGAGGAAGGCAAAAATCTCCCCCTCCGCCACGTTAAAGGAGACGTCGTTGACGGCAGTGAATGTGCCGAAGGTTTTCACCAGGTTTTGGACGCGAATCATCCAGGCCTCCAGAAGGACAATACTGAACGGTTTAGTTTAGTTTGTCAACTTGTTGCCTGTAGACGTCGAGCAAAGTCTCGCAGCAGCATCTTGACTGATTCCGTCGATCGGCATACGTTGTAATTACAAAAGAATACGTGGCCTCGTGCTTTTGGCGGTTCGCGCGGCACTGATCGAGACTGATTTATGACCGACAGCTCGCTGAGTTTCGAATGGGACGCCGCGAATCTGGGCCATATTGCCCAGCATGAAGTGACGCGTGAAGAAGCTGAGCAGGTAGTTCTGGGGGACCCGCTGGATATCGATATGCAGGTCGATGAGACATCCGAGGCGGAAGAGCGTCTGCTTCAAATTGGCGAAACAGCGCACGGGCGGATTCTGCAGTTACTAACAACCTGGCGCGACGGAAAAGTCAGAGTGATTTCCGCATGGGACGCGCCAAAACAACTCAAATCCTATTACTTGGCCGAAATGAGGCAGCGCTATGGAGACACTGAAGATTCCGAAGTTTGACAACGAAACAGATGAGGCGAACTGGGCCTTCGAAAACCGCGAGGGTCTGGCGGCTGCCTTCTTGCAGGCTGCGCAGGAGGGCAGGGTGCGGCAAGGAACGCTGAAACAGCGCGGCGAAACCCCGCCGACGACGATCCGGCTTGCACCGGAAGACATCTCCCGCGCTCGGACGCTAGCCGAGCGCCGCGGCCTGCGATACCAGACCTATCTCAAAATGCTGATCCACGAAGCGCTGGAGCGGGAGGAGCGGTTGGCGAGCTAGGATTCGTCTGCTTGCTTTAAGTCTCCAGATCTTTCTTGGCAGCTTCGCGTACCGCTTCGATTAAAGCCAAATAATCCCTATACAATCCGTCCACAATGACCGAATCGTCCGTGGCTCTTGACCTGCTTTCGACACTGGCGAAGATGGCCGCATATTGGCTGATCAGAGGTTTCAATATCGATCGATCAATAAATACTCTGGTCTCAAGTACTGCGCTTACTCTTGTCAGTCTTTCCAGTGATTCCGTCTTGGATTCCAGTGTGAAAACACCCCGTTGATCAAGCCCTTTCGCCAAATCAAAACAGCATTCTCTGACTAGGTCCAGAAGTTCTCTCCACTCAGCCTTTTTTTGATCAAGAAGCCACTGTGCACGATCCTTCTTCCCCTGCCAGCGAAAAAGCTTCCAGGCAACGTAAATACTGACCACGCCCGAAAGAAGTGGCCCAACCCACGGCGCGAGGGCCCCGAGCCACCACTTCCACTCTGGTTCTGGCGCTGGCTGAACACACTGTACAGCGACCGGCGCTTGGCCAACTTGGCCAACGAAAGAAACAAGCATTGTCGCAAGATGAACCAGCATCGCTCCCACCTAGTATCCTAAGAAGTTGCCCCAAAGGTTAACACTATGAGCCAAACCTTGAAAGCCGTCCGCGGCACTCGTGACCTTCTGCCGCCGGAAACGGCGCTTTGGAACCGCATCGAAGCTACCGCCCGCCAGGTCTTCGCCCGCTACAACTTCGGCGAGATCCGCACGCCTGTCTTCGAAGACACCGCCCTGTTTGCCCGCGGCGTGGGCGAAGAAACCGACATCGTCTCGAAAGAGATGTACACCTGGCTTGATGGCGAACGCTTTGACAAGGCCGCGATGATGGACACCTGGAGGCGTCAACACCTTGGCGAGTTTGACGACATTCTCCAAACAGGCCCAGCCAGCAGCGACCCATTCGATTTGGCATGCACGGACAAGGCCAGGGACTACACCGAAATCGCCATCTTCAGCACCCAGTCCGATGCAGTCGTCCTTAGGGCATTGGCAGAGGCGGTTTCCAAAGCACAGGCATCTTCACGCCAATTCACCGGCTACGGGAAGACCATAGTCGGAAGGCTGGTTACGCCATCCCCAATACCAGGAACCTCGGAGGCAAGAACTGAGGACGGAATTCTGCTTGAAAGGATCCACGGCAATTTTCACAAATCCTCTCAATCTCTCACTCTCCGTCCAGAAAACACCGCAGGAGTGGTGCGGGCATACATCGAAAATAAACTTGGTGACGGTGGCCAGCTTCAAAAGCTCTATTACATCGGCCCGCAGTTTCGTCGCGAGCGCCCGCAAAAGGGCCGCTACCGCCAGTTCTCGCAGATCGGCGCGGAGGTGATTGGGCCGCCTTCTGCCGGCTCTGAGTCTCCGATCCGCGATGCCGAAGTGCTGGAAATGCTGGCTACCTTGCTGGATGAGCTGGGCATCACCGGCTGGGTCCTCCACCTGAACTCCGTCGGCTCCCAGGCCGACCGCGCTCGTTATAACGAGACATTACGTGCCGCTCTCGTCCCTGTTGTCGGCCAGATGTGTGTGGATTGCCAGCGCCGCGCGGTCACCAACCCTCTGCGGGTGCTCGATTGCAAGGTTCCAGCCGACCAGCCCATTATCGATACGTTGCCGGTGATTGCCGACTCGCTCGACGAGGCCTCCAAGGCGCACTTCGCCCAGGTACTCGCCGCTCTCGACGCATCGGGAGTGCCCTACACCCGCAACCACCGCCTGGTGCGCGGCCTGGACTACTACACGCGCACGACGTTCGAGTTCACCCACGGCGGGCTGGGCGCGCAGAACGCCCTGCTCGGCGGCGGACGCTACGACGGACTGAGCGAAATGCTTGGTGGACCGAGGGCGCCGGGGATTGGCTTCGCCATGGGCGAAGACCGGCTGGTTCTCACCCTTCAAGCCCTTGAAACCGTCGCCCTCGCACTCAAAGGCGACGCCTTCATCGCCCCGCTGGGGGAGGGAATCAACCCCGCCGCACTAGCGCTGGCCAAGGAGCTTCGCGCTGCCGGGTTGCGGATCGAGCTCGGCGAAGGCAGCTTCCGCCTCAAAAAATCGTTCGAAGCCGCCGACAAGACTGCGCGCGCCATCGTCATCCTCGGCGAGGACGAGCTTCAATCCGGTATCCTGACAGTGAAGACTTTTTCGACAGGCGTGCAGACAAAAGTGCCTCGCGCCCAACTGGCCGCCTTCCTCGCCAAGCCCCCGCAAGAATAAAAGGACATACGTAGTGCTTGATTTTCTAGGAACTCTCGAACGGACTCACCTCTGCGGCGACCTCCGCGCCGCCAACGCCGGCCAAACTGTGGTTTTGATGGGCTGGGTCAACCGCCGCCGCGACCACGGCAACCTGATCTTCCTCGACCTCCGCGACCGCTCCGGCATCGCCCAGATCGTGCTGGACAAAGAGCTCACCCCCGACGGCCACCTGAAGGGCGAGCAGGTTCGCCCCGAATACGTCGTTGCCGCCGTCGGCATGGTGCGCCTGCGCGATAAGGACGCCATCAATCCCAAAATGCCCACCGGCGAAATCGAGATTGAGGCCACGCAGTTGCTGGTCCTGAACGACACGCGTCTCGCGCCCTTCTCGCCTTCCGACGAAGCCATTCAGAACGAAGAAGTCCGCCTCAAATACCGCTACGTCGACCTGCGCCGCCCCGAGATGCAGCGCAACTTCCGCCTGCGCCACGACATCACGCTGGCCATTCGCGAGTCGCTCAGCACCCAGGGCTTTCTTGAGATCGAAACCCCCATCCTCACCAAGTCCACCCCCGAGGGCGCGCGTGACTTTCTCGTCCCCAGCCGTGTCCATCCCGGCGAGTTCTACGCGCTGCCGCAGTCGCCCCAGATCTTCAAGCAGATCCTCATGATCTCCGGCTTCGATCGCTACTTTCAGGTCGCCCGCTGCTTCCGCGACGAGGACCTGCGCGCCGACCGCCAGCTCGAATTCACGCAGATCGATCTGGAGATGAGCTTCCCGCGGCAGGAGACGGTTTTCGGCGTGGTGGAACAGTTTTTGGTTGCGGCTTTTGGTGCGGCAGGCGTCACGCTGCCTTCGCCTTTTCCGCGCATCACTTATGACGATTCCATGCGCCAGTTTGGATCGGATAAGCCGGACCTTCGGCTGCCCGGCCTGACCGACGTGCGTGCGGCCTTTACCGATGAGGCTCTGGCCACTCTGCAAATTGACCCGGCACTGCCGGTGGTGGCCCTGCGCATTCCCAGTGTCGGCGAACTCAGCCGCAAGGAGCGCGAAGACAACCACCCCATGTTCGACCAGAAGAAGGGCGCCAAGTTCATTGACGACTTCAAGCGCCTGGCCAAAGGCTTTCCTGAGAGCGCGGTCAAGGTGCGTGAACTTGCTGGCGCGGCTGAAGCCGACTTCGTCATCATCGTGGCCGGCGACCCGGCGCACCCCGTCAAGGCCAGCGACACCAAGTTTGAAGGCCGCCTCTCCGAACGCGAAATCAATGTCTACTCCGCCGCCGGCAACTTCCGCACCGAGCTGGCGAAGAAGTACGCCGACCGTCACAAGGCCTTCAAAGTCACCGAGACCACCGTTGCCGATGCCGCTGCAGCCCACGGCGCAGGGGCCATCGACGGCTCAGGCGCCTTCAATCCAATTTGGATTGTCGACTTCCCCATGTTCGAGTACGACCTGCCGACCCAGAAGTGGATGCCCGCGCATCACCCTTTTACCGCGCCCCACGAGAAGGACATGGCAAACTTGCTCACCGACCCGGCGAGCGTCCGCGCCAACTGCTACGACCTCGCCATGAACGGCCTCGAGCTTGGCTCCGGCTCCATCCGTATCCATCGCAAGGATGTGCAGCAGCAGATCTTCCAGTCGCTCGGCATCAGTGAAGAGGAAGCCAAGGCTCGGTTCGGCTTCTTCCTTGACGCGCTGGAATACGGCACGCCGCCGCACGGGGGAATTGCGTTGGGTCTGGATCGCATCGTCATGCTGCTGGCCGGCGTATCCAGCTTGCGCGAAGTGATTGCCTTCCCCAAGACGGCGAAGGCGATCGACCTGATGGCCGATGCGCCGACGACAGTCTCGGATCAGCAATTGAAGGAGCTCCATATTCGGGTGGCGCTGAAGAGCTAACAGACAGGGCCCGGCGGCTGGCAGCTTCAATTGCTGTCGTTTGTCGGGTTCGATTCTTGTTTGGGCTTCGGTACAATCTCCCCCGCCACGATCAGCAACGCCCCCGCAGCCCACAGATAGTGCCCCACGAGCGGAACCATCTGTGCCAGTGCGAAGAACGCCCACGTCGCCACAAGGCAAAGCACAACGCCCGTTGCCAGTACTCGTCGCGTCTTCACGAACTTGGGCCATATCAGGAAGGCGAGATACGCCAGCAGAAGAGGGTTCAGCCACCCGCTCGGAATGAGCGTGAAGACTCCCGACAAATCCTTTGCGTCCAATGCTCCCGTGCGGAAAACGGCACCTGTCGCGGCGATCGCCATCATCGCGCAAATGTAGCCTGGCTCGGGGCCGGAGCCGGGGCCAGTTCCTGCAACGCGCACCGCCGGCAGAAAGAACGCGACCACGAACAGCACAACGCCAACCACCCTTGCAACGCGAACCAACATGGGAAGCCCCTCCGCGGCTGACAACCTTATACCACCGCGGCCATCTCCCGCTCGCGCAGACCGGCCAGCCGCGTTGTTTCAAGTTCGCCGCGATAGAACATGTTGAAGGTGTCAAAGGGAATCAGACGCCTGCCGTCAGGATGCGCGATGTGGATGCAGCTCTTCTTCACGCTACGTACATCGAAGGCTTCCGCATCGATGAACTGCACAATTAGGATGCGGAAAAGATTCTTGTATCCCAGGTCTTTGGGGATAAGTACCTTTGGCAGGCAGCACAGCAACTCCTTCAGCGTTGAAGCCTGCGAGCTCGGTGAATGGTTGGTCGCAAACAGCTTGAAGATGTGGTCGCGAAGTCCTTTTTCCTGCTCATAAATGATAGTGTTCTTGGCGCCGTCGATCAGCACCTCCGGCGGAATCATTCCAGTGAGCGGAATCGTCTTGCCGCCCATCTTCAGCGCATAAGCCATGGCCAGCGCATCGGGATGGCAGGGGACTGGAATCAGGTCTTCAGGACGGAAAACGCTGGTCTGTTCGAGAATCCGGCGCCGCACTTCCGTCAGCGTCAACCGGTGCTGGGCGCTGTCAAACCCCTTCAGCCGACCCGCCTGCTGCACCGGTTGGAAGGTAACTCCTCTAACTGCCGGCTGGGTAAGTGCAAAGTCGATGATAGTGCCTAACTCACCGTCGTTTACGCCGCGCTCCACAGTTACAACCAGTGTGGTGGAGATGCCTAACTTGTTCAGCCGTTCCAAAGCTTTTTCCCGAATCCCGCGCAAATCCGCGCCGCGCAACTGCATCAACGGCTCGCGTTGCAGCGAGTCAAACTGGAGATAGATTTCAAACTGGGGCATAAAGTCGGCGAGGCGCTTGGCGAACTCCTCGTCCTGCGCGATTCTGATCCCATTCGTATTCACCATCAAGTGGCGGATGGGGCGCTCCTTGCACATCTCCAGCACACGGAAGAAATCAGGATGCAGCGTCGGCTCGCCCCCTGAGATTTGCACCACGTCCGGCTCTTTCTCGTTGCGCACCACGCAGTCCAGCATGGCGGCGATCTGATCGAGCGAGCGGAACTCGGTGCGATGCTGCCCGCTGCCCGCATAGCAAATTGGACACGTCAGGTTGCAGGCATCGCATATCTCCACAAGCGTCAAACAGCTATGCTGCTCGTGGTCCGGGCACAGGCCGCAATCGTACGGGCAACCATATTTCAGGGGCGTGTTATAGACCATAGGCTGCTCCGGCGTTTTGATAAACACCTCGCGCGCGCGCCGATAATACTCCACATCGTCAGCCACCAAAACACGCTCATGCCCATGCTGCGGACACCGCTTCAGCATCAGAACCTTTCCGTCTTCGAACACGATCTTCGCGTCCACGCGGCGGTAGCAGGTGGAGCAGATGGAAATGGCCACGTCATAAAACAGATAAGGCCGCAGTTTCTCAGTCATGTACTTCTCCTTCGCTCCTCAACTACTGTGCTGCTTTTGCTTTGCGTGCAATCGCCCGCACCAGCCACCAGATGAAGCTGATGATCCACAGCAGGGAAGTCGCCGCAACCAGCAGCAGTTCCCAAAGCACCATCCCGAACTCGCCCCAGTTTTCGCCGCGCGGAATGTGGAACTGTGTGTCGTACCACTGCGTCAAGGCCGGCGTAGCCAGGATGCCGGCGACTTCCAACACCAACAGCACCGTCAGCACGATCACCCACTTTGCCGGTGCACTGATGCGCTTCCGCATTTGCTCAGGATTCAAATCCGTCTCCCGCTTCCAATGTCGCCGTGTGCACTCACTGTATCAACGGTCACTCAACATCCGATACGCCACGCGATTTCCCACCGCGACCGTCAACCAGTCGCTGAAGCCGTTATCCGCCCACGCTGCTGCCTCGTCGCCGGGCTTTTCGTAGTGCCGGAACTCGTAATGCCCATCGCTCTCGCGCCAAATCGTTACTCCTGTGCTGCTTCTCAGTTCGGCGGTTACGCTCAGCGCAAATCTCCACTCCACCATGCCGTTCTTCGCCACTGCGGTTCCCGGCGTCGCGCTTTCGCTCAGCACTTCCACCTTAAGCTCACCGTCCTGGTCTGGTGCACCCGGGCCGCTGAATGCGGTCAGTTTTTCGCCTCTTCCTTGGGTTTGAGTCCTGACGGCAATCCAGCTTGCCAGCTTGTCCGCATCCAAGTGATGCGTCGGGGATGCGTTCTCCGCGACGACATGAATCCGGTGAATCCCCTGCATCTCCAGTTGCACCGGCGGCGGCGGAGGCACATGTTCCGGAAGCGGCGGCAGAAAGCAGGCGCCACACGCCAGAATCCCCGCCACAGATACCAAAGTCACCAGCTTTTTCTCGAGCATCCCGGCGTCCTTTCTCTCGGCGGCCGCGTTCCAGTGCGGTTCGCGAGCATGAGAACTCTCAGGTAGTTTTGTAGCATTTGCTTCGCTGCCTCTGGCCGCCGGATTGTGACACTTCCTGCAAGTGCTCGCCTACAGCTTTTTGTCTTTGCCGCTGGAAGCGATGCCTCCTATGATTGCCGCCAGCGCCCAGACAATCAATGAGAGCACCAGCCCCGCTGCGGACAAAGCCATCACCAGCAGGGACACGCCATCCAACGGGCCAACATTGAACTCTTCACCGGTCTTTCCGATTCCGTGCGACCCCAATGCGATATCCAGACCGCACAGCCCAAGGCCGACCAGGAAACTGACCGCCATGACGATAACGATCTTGGCGAAGGGAAAACGCTTTGGAGTTGGATCGGTCATGGTTGCCTCTTTCGGGATCTGACAATTCTATTGCTATTTGTCGTTCTCCGTACGGTCTCTGTTGCGGGATGTTTCCTCAGCTTCAGACTTTGACTCGGCGAGAGACAGGCGATAGAGACCTCGTGCGCCCCAGGCCAGTAGCACCACCACGATCCCAACCGCCGAGACCAGCATTGCGATCAGTTCCAAAATTCCCAGCGGCTCGAAGACGGCGTCCGAATTGCCCGACGAGCCGTTCCCGATTGCCAGTTGCAGGCCGCACATGCCGGCTGCCACCAGCAGCACCGCTATCAACACCACCAGCGCCTTCGCGAATCCAACCAGCTCACGCCCGAAGATCTTCATGCCCGCGCCTCCCCGTCACTTCGCCCAGGATCAGGCATAGAATCCCCACCAAGCAACTCCATTGGATCAGGTTCAGTCCGTGAATCAGCGGCTGCGGCTTGAGGAAATCAATCACCAGCCTCCATGCCAGATAGCCGCCCATGAAAATTCGGAAGCGCGCGCCCTCGGGAAGCTTCGCCCTTCGACTCACAAAGAGCCCGAGCAAAATCAGAAACAGAATCTCGTACACCTGCACCGGATGCCGCCCGATGCCGTCGCCCAGATCCACAGCCCATGGTAGCTTGGTCGGATTTCCGTATGTATCGTCCGCCAGGCCTGCAATCAGGCACCCTACGCGCCCCGCCGCAATCCCCACGCACAGTGGCAGCGCAAACAGATCGCCCGTTCTCCGCTTGATTCCGCTGAATTTCTTCACAATCTCCACGCCCAGCCACCCGCCCAGCAGGCCTCCGACAATGGTCTTCCCACCGGGAGAGAGCAGCAGTTCCAGCATGCGTCCGGACCGCCAGGCCTGTTCCACCGTGGGCCATTGCTCAGAGAGACCCAGCAGGCGGCTGCCCACCAGCGCGCCAACGGCGGCAGCGGCCAGCACCGTCCAGCGCTGCGGCTCGGCCACAATATCGCCCTGCCTCGCGCGCATCCAGCGGTACACGGCAAACCCCGTCGCATAGGCAAGCGTCTCGAACACCGGATGCCAGGCCGGGTGAGAACCGATTGGAATCATGTTGGGAAGTATAGCCGTGCCGCGCACTGGGCGACGGCGGAAGGGAACAGGCCCAGCCAAACAAGCACCCCGGCCAGCCGCAAACTCAGGCTGCCGGGCCCTTTCCCGATCAAACAGCCGACCGTTAATCGGTGTCTGAATCCGAAGCGTTTTCGCCTTCGCCCTCGACCGAAATCCGCAGAGACTTGAGGAAATGCAGGTCGGTCTGCGAAAAGGGGCCGTCCGCACTCTCGTCCGCACCGGATACGCCCGCGGGAACGCCCTCTTCGTCGTCTTTCTCAGAGACCTCTTTCAGTCCAATGGTGGCTTCCAGCATCAGGAGGACGTCGAAACCGTGCTTGCGGATATCCTGCACCACGTTTGCAATCTGATCGCTTTCAACGACAGACTCGTGGATAGCCTCGCCCAGTTGCTGAATCAGTTCGCGCAGACGCGATGTCATGGAAACCTCCGGACTCTCTGGAACGGCGGCCTGCGCCAGATTGAGCGCCGGTTGCTGCTTAAGATTCCTTTACCTTACTTCCAACTTCGCCGGAGAGCAACCCGGAACTGGCCCGACCTGTGCAAAGCAGAGTGTAAAGCCCCGCTGTTACCATCAGAACGAAGTGAAACCGCAATCCATCGGTCGCACCCTCGGCATCGGCCTCCGCGTCGCCGGACGCATCGCGGGCCAGCGCGTTGCTGCCGGAGCCCAGGCCGGCGAGTCGCAGGCTGCTCGCACGCCCAGCTCCGGTGGCCAGACGGCAGCGCCAGCCAGGCAGTTTGACCCGGAGCTGGCACGCGCTGCGGGAAAGACAGCCGGCAAGGTGACCCGCGGAGCGGCCCGCGGTGTGGGCGGCTTCCTCAAGCCCTTTCGCCGCGTCGGCGGAATTCTATGGCTCGAAGTCACCGGCGTTTTCTTCTTTCTGCCCGTCGCCGTCTTCGGTCCAGTGTTGTGGAAGACGCGCCTCAGTTGGGCGCACGGCCCGGATCACCGTACATTCCTGATTACCGCCGCGATCGTTGTGCTCTTCCTCTACCTGAGCCTGTCGTCGTTCTGGCGCGCGCGCCGCAAATAGCCGTCAATCTCAGTTCCTGGCCGATACACCGGAGCGAGAGATCGCCCATCCCACCGCAAACACGATTCCCAGCACAAGAAGCATCAGGCCAAGACCTGCGCCCCGCCCGCCAAACCGCAACATATCCATCTCCAGCATTGCCGGAATATGCGCAATCATTTGGATAACCTCCGCAGTGCCAGGGCTCCCGGGCCCCATCTCCGCACCCGTAATGACCCACGTTTCAGAAACAAGTTGCCATCCTAACAGCGTGAGCAGACTCTAGAACCAGCGCCGCCTTCGCCGCTGAACGGCTGTGACCACCAGGACCAGGACCGCCAGGCCGGCCAGTACAAGAAAAATGATTTCGTTTTGGCTGGCGTGGCGAAACTCCCGCATTCCGTGCCAGGGCGCAAACGCGAGCGTGTTGCAAATTGCTGTGCCCATTGTGTGTCTCCCAACGGCGGCCCGGACTTCGGCCTGCTGTATGGGTGAGAACCAGACGCGGGGCAGCAAGTTGCCCACCGGGCGGATGCGCTTGATTTCATTATCTTTCCGGAAGTGCGGCCTTCGGAATGCCGCGCCGCGCACAAGACAGCCGATCTGCCACCCCAGCGAACAAGACCTTTCGCAGGGGACCCCGGCCAGGAGGTCAGCTCACCTGATTTGCGGACAAGCTCTTAGTCCAGGTTCCTGTGGTGCCTGTGGAAGACATAGCGGCCAACCATCCAACCAACGGCGCTGCCTACCAACACGTCGGAGGGAAAGTGCTGCTTGCCCAGGACACGGGTCAAGCTGACGCCGGTGGCCAGTCCGTAGGCGGTAATCTGGATGAGCGGGCTCGGGTACTCCGACGCGATGACCGCGGCCGAAGACCAGGCGATGATGCTGTGGGTGGAAGGGAACGAGGAGTCGAGCCCGACGCTTTTCTGAAAGAATTTGCCCTTGGCGCCGTCCAGGGTGGGGCGCTCGCGCATGGTGGCGGCCTTCAGCACCTCATCGACAATCAGGCTGTTCACCATCGCCTCGCCGGCCAGGATACCGGTTTCGTTGGCATGCTCGTCGTGATGCAGGTAGCCCAGGCCGTAAATGGCGACGGGCGCGACCACAAAACCTCCGAGCAGCCCGTTGGAGGCGGTATTGGCGAGGTTATTCAACGATGTGTTGTTGAGCTTTGAGGAAGACATCGCCTGGTGGTCGGCGGTAATGGCGACAGTGGTGGCCAGCGCCAGTGGAATCAGCAACGCGAGATTGTGGTCGTGGACGTGAGCCGGGCTGGTCCAGATGGCGCCCTGCTCTTTGAGGATGTCGACAGGCGAGTGGGTGAGGGTGACCGGTGCCGGGGCAGCAGGCTCAGGCGCATCCGGCAGCGCAGCGGGTGCATCCTGTGCGCTGAGGCTGGGACTGGCCGCAAGGGCCACTGTCAGCACGCACAGGGCGGTAAGCAGGCGATTGGGCAGCATTGTCTTCAAGTCTTTCACAGAACCATTGAACACCAAAAGCGGAGCTGCTTTCCGTGCCATGAACGAAACTTCATTTTGGGACTACCTGCCGGCCTCAGCGAGATAGAAACTGGTGTAGTCCAGATAGTTCTGGGCGTATTCGAGAATGAGGGCGCGGTCTTTGTCGGAGAGTTCACGGCGCATCTTGGCGGGCACGCCGGCCCAAAGCGTGCGGGGCGCCACCACGGTGTGTTCGGGAACCACGGAGCCGGCGGCGATGATTGAACCGGCGCCGATGCGGCAATCGTTCAGGACGCGCGCGCCAATCCCGATCAGGCACTCATCTTCCACAATGCAGCCGTGGACTGTGGCATTGTGGCCGATAGTCACCCAGTCGCCGACGATGACCGGGTAGAGATTGCGCTGGCCGTGCAGCACTGAGCAGTCCTGGACGTTGGAGTTGGCGCCCACTCGGATCGAGTTGACGTCGCCGCGCAGGACGGCATTCATCCAGACGGAGGAGTGTTCGCCGAGGGTGACGTCGCCAATGAGCTGGGCGGAGATATCGATGTAGCAGGAGTCGGGAACCTGTGGGGTGTGGCCCTGGTAGGTGCGAATCATTTCAGGAATGCCTTTCAAGGGCAAGTTTAAGGCATCTGCTCGGGATGGAACGGCGAGAAGTGAGCTACATCACCAGTTAGACGCCGATCGAGTGTCCAGAAACAGGACAGTGCGGCCTCGGAGCGGGGGAAGATGACAGAGAAGTCATGCTATCTGAGTGTGACAACGCAGGATAGGTGGTCATTCGTCTCCCCAAACAACACAAATTGCGTTAAGATAAAAGAGGCCATTTGGCGGGTTTGGAGGTGGGATTTCTTGGCAGAGGTTCGCGTACAAGAAGGCGAGCCGCTCGAAAATGCTCTACGCCGGTTTAAGCGGAAGGTACAGCAGGAGGACATTATCAAGGAAGTGAAGCGTCACTCCTACTATCTGAAGCCCGGTGAAAAGCGTCGCGTGAAGGCAGCATTGGCACGCAAGCGGAATCGCAAAAAGGCTCGCAAAGAGGCAGACTAGTCGTTCCATTCAGACTGGTTTTTGATTTTTCAAAGCAGTGTGTTGAATCATTCGTAACCTGGGCCGCTCCGGTAACTCCGATCGAAGCAAGACGGAGAGAGAAAGCAAGTAAGACTGGCCTTGGGGCGGCGGGTTGCGAATTCTTGTTTCAGGCATCACCGATCATTCGTCATTTTTGTAGCACGGTTGCGTAAGTCATGTCTTTCCGTCATTGCGGACGGGCATGAAAGATTTGCCGCTGAACTTGTTGCGGCCCGGGCCCTTGTTGTGGACGTTCGTACGAAGACAGGGAAACGGGAACGGCACGCTTCTTCGGTTCATGGCCGATTTCAGTCGATTTCCCTGCATTGGGGAAACCGGCCATGGAGTTCAGCGACAGAGTTTTGAAGTGCAACGATTGCGGCGCCGAGTTTATTTTCACAGCCGGCGAACAGTTATTCTTCCACGATAAACAATTCAAAAACGACCCCAAACACTGCAAGCAATGCAAGGCGAAGCGTGTGCGCGGCGGTCCCAGGGTGCGTCCGGAGACACGGACCACTTGCTCGGAGTGCGGCGAGGAAACCACGGTTCCATTCAAGCCGACACAGGGGCGGCCGGTGCTGTGCCGGTCGTGTTTTCAGAAGCAGGGCGGAGCTGTTCCCGCTGCCTCGCCGGCAGACTGAAAACAGGACCGAAACTATTCCAGAGCCGGATTGAAAAGCAGATCTCCCAGGAATCATGGTGTCTTCTTCAAGGCTCGATGCCCAATGTCGGTGCGGTAGTAGATGCCTTCAAATTCAATCTCAGCCATGGCCTGATAGGCGCGGTTCAAGGCTTCTTCAAGGGCACCCCCTGTAGCCGTAACGCCCAGCACACGCCCACCCGCCGTAACCGTCTGGTTGCCGACGCGCGCAGAGCCTGAATGGAAGACCTGGACCCCGGGAACGCGTCCGGCAGCGCTCAACCCGGAGATGGCGAAACCGGTCTTGTAACTTCCCGGATAGCCGGCGGAACTGGCGATGACACATGCCGAGGCGCCCTGGGACCAGCGGAAGGCAATGTGGTCGAGAGCCCCGTCGATGCAGGCTTCGAGGGCCTCCACCAGGTCGGATTCGAGCCGCAGCAGGATGGCCTGTGTCTCCGGGTCGCCGAAACGAGCGTTGAATTCCAGCACCTGCGGGCCGCGCGGGGTCATCATCAGGCCAATGTAGAGAACGCCGACGAACGGTGTGTCCTCGTCAGCCATGCCGCGAATGGTGGGCTCTGCAATGTGGCGCAGAATCCACTCCCTCATGCCGGGTTCGAGCAGGGTGTCGGTCGAATAGACGCCCATGCCGCCGGTATTGGGGCCGGTGTCGCCTTCGCCGATGCGCTTGTGGTCCTGCGCCGGAACGAGCGGGGCGACGTGCTTGCCGTCAGAGAGGCAGAGGAAGCTGATCTCATCGCCCAGCAGAAACTCCTCAAGCACCACTTGGCGCTCCGCTTCGCCCAGCAGAGTGCCGCTGAAGAGCCCTTGAGCGGCCTCAACGGCGGTGCGCCGGGACTGGCAGATGAGCACCCCCTTGCCGGCAGCCAGGCCGTCCGCCTTGACCACGATGGGGGGATGGAAGATTTCGACCGCCTTCTCAAGTTCTTCGGCGGTGGAACAGACGGCGTAGTTGGCCGTGGGGATGTTGTGGCGCTGGAGAAAGCGCTTGGCGAAGCCCTTGCTCGACTCCAGCATGGCGGCTTGGCGGGTGGGCCCGAAGACGCGCAAGCCGTGTTCCTGGAGGGCGTCAACGATGCCCAGGGAAAGAGGCAGCTCCGGGCCGACGATGGTCAGGCCGGGCTGCTCGGCCAGCGCCACGGCGACCATGGCGGACAGGTCTTTCATGTCCACGGGCACGCATCGGGCTATCTCGGCGATGCCGCCGTTGCCGGGGGCGCAGACGATTTCAGTAACTTTTTCACTGCGTTTGACCGCCCAGGCCAGTGCGTGCTCGCGGCCTCCGGAACCAAAGATCAAGACTTTCATTGTGTGCTTTCCCGCTCTCGCTATGCAGCTGATTTGGCCAGATGCTGAAAGGTTATCTGAGCAAACCAGGGGTGGGAAGTCAAACCCGGTGGGTTCGGCGAGGGCAATCGACGTATAATCCTGCCATGCTGAAGCGCCTGTATATCGACAATTTCCGCTGCTTCGTGAACTTCGAGTACAAGCCGGAGCGGAAGCAACTGTTGCTCGGGGCGAACGGGAGTGGGAAGTCGTCGCTGCTGGAAGTTATACGGCAGCTAAAAAGTTTTCTTGCAGGAGGCGAGATCCCATTCACCCAATCCTCGCGAACTCGATGGCATGACAAGCCATTGCAGATATTCGAAATTGAGGCGCTGATTGAAGAGAGACTATTTTCCTACCGAGCAGAGATTGTGTATGCGCCAAAAACCAATGCACCATCCGTGAACATGGAAAAATTGAGCGTGGATGGAGCGCTTGTCTTTGAGTTTGTTGATGGGGAGATGCGCTCCTATGTGGATGGGAAATCACTGGCGATTCCGCAGAATCGAGAAAAGACTGAATCATCGTTGCATTTCTGGGCGGGTCCGAATCCTTCTGTGAGCCAGTTTGTCGATTGGCTGGATAGGGTCCATTGTTTCAAAATTGATGCCTATGAAGACAAGATGGAAGAAACCGCTGATTCCGTTCTCAGCACACCTGATTGGGAACTGGAGTATATGGCATCCTGGTATCGCCATCTGAATGAATCCGACCCGGAAGGAAGGGATGCGCTTCGCTCCTCAATGCGCGAGGTTCTCTCCGGTTTTCTGAACTTCCGACTATCCTCCGAAGACGACGGCGTGTTTAAACTACGCTTGGATTTCGCTTCGCCAACGCAAAAAAAGCTTACTCTATCTCTGCATGAGCTCTCCGATGGTCAGCGTTGCTTAATTGCTCTCTACATGGTCCTTCATTTTCTCATCGCGAAGGGCCACACGGTCTTTCTCGACGAGCCGGATAACTTCATCTCGTTGCGCGAGATTCAACCGTGGCTGATGGCTGCTGAGGACGCGGTAGACGATCACAAAGGCCAGCTGATTCTTATTTCGCATCATCCCGAGATATTGAACCGGTGGTCGCTGGATCACGGCGTTCATTTCGTTCGTGAACAGAATGGACAGGTGCGGCCGCTGGCGAGATTCAAGACTGATTTTGAAGGTGTGCTTCCGCCGTCCGAGGTAATTGCTCGAGGCTGGGAAAATGAATAAGCCGACGGAGGTGGTTGTCCTTTGCGAAGACGATCTGACCTTTAGATTTACCAAACGATACCTGAATAAATGCGGAATCGCTGGCATCCGCCCGAAAATTTCACCGAAAGGATGCGGATATGACTTTGTCATCAATGAGTTTGCGAATGAAGTCCTTGCTTATAGGATTGCGAACGCAAGGAAAAAATCGTGGCTGATTGCTGTCGTTGACGCGGATACCGGCACGGTCGCTCAGCGCCTTGGAAAGATGGATAAATCGCTGGACAAGTCCAATGAACAGCGGGTGAAAGATATTAGTATCGAGAACGAACGAATCGCGCGGCTGATTCCCCGGCGCAATATTGAAACCTGGTTGCTGGCGCTGAACAATGTTTCAGTGAACGAAAATAAGGATTACAAAAAGGAAGTTGCGGAATTTCGTCACTATGACTGGGATGGAAGTGTTTTATCGGCCTCCACTACCTTTTATGACTTGACCAGGGCGAATGCACAAAGGCCCGAGAGCCTCATTCCATCGTTGCACCATGGAATCGATGAGATGCGCCGCGTATTTCAATTGGCTGGATGACACCCAATGGTTGAGCGCCGCATCAAGCCGTACTTCGAAGAGCAGGCTGAGAATCAGCGGCGGGCTGTGCAGACGCGCACCTATCGCCGCAACCAAGTGATTGGGCTGCTGATGGTGGCGGCGGCGATCCTGGCCTTCTGGCTCTTTCGAACCAATCCCAAGTGGATACTCCCGCCGGGCTGGTGGCGCCTGTGAGCACTGCGTGCGGCAGCCCATTGCATCAGACTGACCCAGCATTGGCCGTCGTCATCCTAGGCCCCACCGGGAGCGGGAAGACGGCTCTTTCGTTGCGTTTGGCCGAGCGATTTGGCGGCGAAATTGTGAGCTGCGATTCGGTGGCCGTGTATCGCGGCATGGAATTGGGAACGGCCAAGCCAACTTTCGCGGAACGCGCGCTGGCGCCGCATCATCTCATCGATGTGACCACGCCGGATGTGCCGTTTACCGCGGGCGAATACAGCCGCCAGGCGCGTGCGGCGCTCAGGGATATTTCCACACGGGGAAAGCTGCCGATTGTGACCGGCGGGACAGGGCTCTATCTGCGCGCGCTGACCGAGGGGCTAATGATGGTGCCGGCGCGGCAAGAGGGACTGCGGGAACGGCTCGCTCGGAGCAGGGAACGGCATGGGGAGGGATGGCTGCATCGGGTCCTTGAGCGCATGGACCCAGCGTCGGCGGCGCGCATTCATGCCAACGATGCGCCCAAGCTGATGCGAGCAGTCGAGGTTTGCCTGGCCCTGCGCAGACCGATGTCGGACGTCCTTGTCATCCAAGTCCAGGCAAAAGACCCTTTGACCGGCTTCCGGCTGCTGCGGATCGGCCTCAATCCGCCCCGCCAAGCCCTTTACGAGCGCCTCAACCAGCGCTGCGCTGCCATGTTCGCGGAGGGCCTGGTGGAGGAAACGCGGGGACTCTTCGATCGCTATGGTCCAGTCAAGGCGCTGGACTCCCTGGGCTACCGGCAGGCACTGGCCGTTCTCTCCGGCACATCCACTATTGAAGCTGCCATGACAGCCGCCCAACAGGGCCACAGAAACTACGCCAAGCGGCAGCTAACGTGGTTTCGCCGCGAGCCGAAGGTACATTGGATCGAAGACTTTGGCGACGCTACCGAGACCGTAGCCGTAGCAGTAGAGCAAGTCACGAAAGCCGGAGATTTAAACTAAGACGGTACCTTGGCGGGATTGGAGAATCGGATGGCAGATACAGTTTTTGATGTTGCGATTATCGGCGGCGGGCCTGGCGGATACACGGCGGCTTTTCGGGGCGCGGAGCTGGGACTTAAAGTGGCGCTCGTCGAGCAGACCGACAAGCTCGGCGGTACCTGCCTCCACTGGGGCTGCGTGCCCACCAAGGCGCTGCTGTTCAATGCCGAAATCTGGGACCACATGCTGCATGCGACGGAGTTTGGCATCGAAGGCCTTGGCACTCCAACCTTGAACTGGGCGGCCGTCCAGCAGCGCAAGAACGGAATCATCATCAAGCACACCAAGGGCCTGGATTTCCTGGTGAAGAAGCACAAGGTGACGCGCATTGAGGGCTATGGGCGTCTGACCGGGCCGGCGGCCGATGGCGTCCACACCCTGCAGGTGGACAAGGCCGGAGAGTTGAGCGAGGTGAAGTCGAAGAACGTGATTCTGGCCACGGGCTCAGGGGCCAAGATGCTACCGGGCCTGGAGCCCGACGACCGCATCCTCACCAACATCGAGATCCTCTCGCTCGAGCAGCCGCCCAAGTCGCTCATCGTGATCGGAGCGGGCGCAGTGGGCGTCGAGTTCGCGTCCATCTTCCGCACCTTTGGCGCCGAAGTCACGATCCTCGAGTTTCTTCCCCGCATCGTGCCCGTTGAAGACGAAGAAGTCTCCAAGGAACTGACCCGGCTTTTCAAGAAGCGCGGCATCGACGTGAACACCGGCGCGCGCGTAGAGACGGTGGAGAAGACCGAGACCGGCGTCAAGGTCACCTATACCGACGCCAACGGGAAGACTCAAGCGAAAGAAGCCGAGAAGGTGCTGGTCGGGGTGGGACGCTATCCACGAACGACCGGCGTGGGCATTGAGAAAACCAGGATTGAGCTGGATCGCGGATTTGTGAAGGTGGATGGGGCGCAGGAGACGGCCGAGCCCGGGGTGTTTGCCATTGGAGACATTGTGGCGGGGCTGCCGCAACTGGCGCATGTGGCGATGATGAGCGGGATGGTTGCGGTGGCGAAGATGGCCGGCAGCCCCTACCGTGCAGTGCGCAAGGACCGTGTGCCGGGATGCACCTATTGCGAGCCGCAGATTGGCTCAGTCGGCCTGACCGAGGCCCAGGCGCGCGAAAAAGGCTACGAGGTCAAGGTGGGCAAGTTTCCGTTTGCGGGGAACTCCAAGGCCACTATCCTGGGCAGCCACGATGGTTTTGTGAAGGTGGTTTCCGAGGCCAAATACGGAGAGATTCTAGGCGTCCACATCCTGGGCCCCGGCGCTACGGAGATGATCGCCGAAGCGGTTGCAGTGCTGGAGCTGGAAGGCACTGTCGAGGAGATGATGTCGACGATCCACGCCCATCCCACGCTGTCAGAGGCGATGCTGGACGGGTATGGGGCGGTGGAGGGGATGCAGGTGAACGCTTAGCTGCCTGCTATGGGGCAGACGCCCTTTGCGCCACGTCATCCCCAGGCAGCGGAGGAATGTCGAGGTTGCCGCAGGGGCAACCTCGACCAGATAATCGTCAGGCTACTTACGCCTGGCTAGAATCTTAGTAGCATCCTGCTTGAGTTCGCTCCAGAATTCTGGGGATAGAGGGATTTGTTCGCCTTTTGAGAGACCGTCGATCAAAAGTGCCTCCAGGGGCGCATCCGCCTCATTGGCTTGTGCTTCTCCACGCTTTTTAGGCTTTGAGATTCCTGGGACCGAGAAACAAAGTGTGCATTTCTTGTTTGCGTCAATCATCAATTTCGCTCATTGCTTTCGGGAACTTGATTCGCAATTTTTCTATATGGTTTATAACTCCGTTCGCCACAACGCCGCATCCAAACGCCTCTCTTAGAGACTGCAGTGTTTCACGAAGGCTTAAGACATCTCCAGATGCCGCGAGCAAGACGGATTTCGCTTTTAGCTGCTGATAGCCAAGATCCCGGTCGTCCGCCCAACCACGCAAAAGGGCAGTTTCGGACATCATGCGTGTCATAGGGGGAATGTTAAAGTCGCAAATCAATCTGTTGAGATACTCAAGCGTATCCTTGGCGGTCTGCTCATCTCGAACGGTCCACTGTTGAATCGTTGGCTCATCCCCTAATACCTCTGCGCGAATGTTCCATATGCACTTCCAATGAACTGGCGGCTTGTCTGCTGGCTCATCGTCGAAAGCGAGCAGTCGCTTGGCTGTGACGGCCACGTTCACGTAGAAGGTCTTCTCGCCCGGTTGCGACCAGCGGCTCTTTTGGAGATTGATGATTGCCCAGCACTCACTCGATTCCGAGATAAAATTCTGGCTTGAAGGGCGGAAGCCATGCTGCTTGAGAGCTGGCCGCAATCCTTTAAGCACATACGAAAAGAATTTATCCGCATCTTGCATTGCTTTACGCTCTCTTGGGCGTCAATCGCAACCTCGAATGTGGGGTTTCAGTCAAAGTTCCATCGACTGTGTAGCCACCAGTTCCTTGCACTTCGCGATGAAGTCAGCGAGGGGAATCGACCCCTGATCGCCTTTGGCGCGGGTCCGCACGCTGACGGAGTTGGCGGCTTCTTCCTTATCGCCGAAGACCAGGATGTACGGCGTCTTGAGATTGGCAAAGTCGCGGATCTTGCCGTTCATCTTTTCGTTGCGGACGTCGGTTTCAACGCGCAAGCCGGCGGCTTTTAGCTCGGCCTCAACCTTGGCGGCGTAGGCGTGGTGCCGTTCGCTGATGGGCACAAGGCCCACCTGCACCGGAGCCAGCCAAAGCGGAAACGCACCCGCGTAATGCTCGATGAGCACGCCGAAGAAGCGCTCGACCGATCCAAACAGCGCGCGGTGCACCATGACCGGCTGATGCCGCTCGCCGTCTTCGCCTACGTATTCCAGCTCAAAACGGGCGGGGAGGGTGAAGTCGAATTGCACGGTGGACAACTGCCACAGCCGGCCCAGCACATCCACCAGCTTGACGTCGATCTTGGGTCCGTAGAACGCGGCTTCGCCGGGGATCAGGGTGTATTTGATCCCTTTGCGATCCAATGCGTTTTTCAGTCCGCTGACGGCAAGTCCCCAGTTCTCGTCGGAACCGGCGTACTTGGCGCGGTCATTCGGATCCCAGGTGGAAAGCTCGACCTTGAACTCATGGAAGCCGAAAGTCTTCAGCACGCACTCGGCAAAGTCGATGCAGGCCACAACCTCGTCCTCAATCTGGCTGGGCATGCAGAAAATGTGGGCATCGTCCTGCGTAAATCCGCGAACCCGCAGCAGCCCATGCATGGTTCCGGAGCGCTCGTAGCGGTACACATTCCCCAACTCGGCATAGCGCTGCGGCAGATCCCGATAGCTCTTCGGCGAATTCTTGTAGATCAGAATGTGCCCCGGACAATTCATCGGCTTCAGCCGGTATTCCGCATCGTCCAGCTCCATGGGCGAATACATGTTTGCTGCGTAGTGGCCTTCGTGACCGCTCACCGTCCACAACTCGCGGCGCATCACATGCGGCGTAAAAACCAGCGAGTAGCCGCGGCGCAGGCATTCGTCGCGCATCCAGTCTTCCATGATCTTGCGTACGATGCCGCCCTTGGGGTGCCAGAAGACAAGGCCGGGGCCGGCAAGTTCCTGAATGCTGAACAGGTCAAGCTGCTTGCCCAACACGCGATGGTCGCGCTTGGCCGCCTCTTCCAGCCGCGCGAAGTGGGCGTCCAGCTCCTTTTGAGAGAAAAAAGCCGTGCCATAGATGCGCTGCAACTGGGGGTTGTTCTCGTCTCCAAGCCAATAGGCCCCGGCCAGCGACAGCACCTTGAACGCCTTGACGCGGCCCGTGGAAGGCACATGCGGTCCGCGGCAGAAGTCAACAAAGGTGCCGTTCTGGTAGAAGCTGACCTCCGACCCAGGCTCAGTGAACTTGGTCACGAAGTGGGTCTTCATGAAGTCGCCGTCGCGGTTGAACTCTTCCAGAGCCTTCTCGCGCGGCTCGTAGATGCGGTTGAATTTCTCGTCGCGCGCCACCACTTCCTTCATCTTCGCTTCAATGGCGGCCAGGTCTTCCGGGGTGAAGTTGGTGGGGCGATAAAAGTCGTAGAAGAAGCCGGCGTCGGTGGCCGGCCCATGGCCCAGCTTGACCTCCGGAAAAAGTTCGAGCACAGCCGTCGCCATCACATGGGCAGCGGAGTGGCGCACCACCTTGAGGGCTTCGGGGTCCGACTCTTTGAGGAGTTCCAAACGGGTGTCGGCCGTCAGCGGTGTGGAGAGGTCTACCAGGCGCGGAGCGGCACCGTCTTCGGCGCCGTACATGGCCGCTTCGCCCGACGGGCCGTCGGCGGCAGGGCCTTGCTGGGTCGGCGCGGCCACCGGAGTGATGCGGGCGACCACGCAGGCGGCAGCGAGGCGCGGGGAGATGGCGTTGGCAATATCGAAGGGTGTTGTGCCGGAGGGCACTTCGCGAATGGCCCCATCGGGCAGGTGTACGGCAATTGTCTGCGTGCTCATGGCGGGTCGTTGATCCTGTGGGGCCGCAAGGTGCCAAAGAGCGCGGCCAACAGCTAAAGGATAGAAGCACCAAGGGGGTCAAGTCGAGCGGCCAGACCTTAAATCGCGGTGGCGAGCGCCAGCCATCCCCCAAAGAGGTCAGGTGCTGGTGGCGCAAAAGACTGCCAGGATTGCCTTGAGGGGGATGGGCATTCCTGCTTTCCCAGGGGTAAAGTCGTCTTCGTGGTTGAGAGTTTTTCTCACCCGGAGGCAGCAAGAATGCAGGTTCTCTGCAAAAGTACCAATGGCAATGGAGAAACTCAATGCTGCGTCTGCGGGCAGGGATTCGTGATGTTCTGGGACCGGCAGTCCCGCGCCGAGCGGGTGGAAGCTCTCAAGGAGATTCAAACAACATTGCGGCATCAACACCGCAACCAGCGCGGGTCAGAGGCGCATCCGAACGGCGGGTTTCTAGTTCCAGAATGGAAAAGTTCCGTTGCGGCATCGGGAGCGTCGATTTTGGGGCATGCACCGAGCTGGGCTTTGTAACACTTGCCCGAAATGGGCGATGCAATAGGTTGGAAACAAATGTTGTCACAAGAGCAGGCTTGAACTCCGCAGGCAAATTGGAAGGGCCCGCAGATAAAAACGAGATGAGGTCAAGCACCAGCAGAAAATTGCAGTCAATGGGGTTCCGGACGTAGCCAAAGAGCACGCGGCGGGGCTCATCACAACCTGGTTCTCCCCTGATGCCGGACAGCGACTTCACCCTTTGAGGTCATCGCTGCCGGCATCCGTTTTTTTGCGCTCTCGCCTGCTTCGCCTCGCCCCCTGCCGCCTTCGCGTGGCATCCTGTATTCAGACCGGGGGGGTACGCATGCGCTGGGTATGGCTGGGTGTTTGGCTGGTGCTTTGTTTCGGGGTTGCCGGGGTAAGCGGCCGGTGGACGGCGAGCGAAATTCCGGGCTGGTACCAGACGCTGGTGCGGCCGGCGATTGCTCCGCCCAACTGGGTGTTCGGGCCGGTGTGGACCCTGCTCTATGCGCTCATGGCCATCGCCGCATGGAGGGTGGAACTGGCCGCCCCATCGCCGCTGCGAACCTGGGGGCTGGTGCTGTTCCTGCTGCAACTGGCGCTGAACTTTCTGTGGTCGTTCCTCTTCTTCAAGCAGCATGCCATTGGCGCGGCGCTGGCGGAAGTGGTGGTGCTGTGGGCGTCGATTGGGGCAACCGCGCTGGTGTTTGCGCGGGTGTCGCCGCCAGCCGCGTGGCTGATGGCGCCTTACCTGGCCTGGGTAAGCTTTGCCACTGTATTGAACGGGGCATACTGGCGCCTGAATTGAAGGATGGGCGCGGCCGAAAGAATATCTGCGTTTCGACCGGTTTGTCGCTCCCACAACGGTGGTATAGAAAACTACCGCGAACGGTCGATGGGTACACCCAGTACAGGGAATGTCCGGTTTTCGGTAATCAGACTAACGTTACCTTCATAGTTCAACAGAACTGGAGAGCGGGGTCTGGGATGCAGGTACTTTTGAAGAGCAGCAACGAGAGTGTAGAGACGCGGTGCAGCGTCTGCGGGCAGGGTTTCGCCATGTATTGGGAACGTCAGACGCGCGACGAGAAGGCCGAAGCTCTGCGCGAAGTGGAATCGACTTTGATGAACCATCATCGCGTCGGCAGCGGCGCCTGCGTGCATCCGGACCACGGATTTGTGGTGCCGGAATGGGATGGCCCGGTGGCGTTTTCAGGAGCGGCAATTCTGGGCAATGCGCCGAGCTGGGCTCTGTAAAGCCGGTCATCCACTTTCTCGCAACCCACGCGAAAGTGAATCAAAAGCTCAAAGCAACCGAATGGCTAACCGGCAAAGGGGATGTAGAAGAACCTGAGATTTGAGGCGAAAGGCGGCTACTCAGCCGCCTTTTCTTCGTGATACTCCATCTCGGTGTTGATGGCCCAGATATTGTCTTTGGTGGTTACCCCATTCACTATGTTTTCAACCGCAGTCATGGCCGTGAGCATAGAGTGGTCCTGATTGTTGTATTTGTGCATGCCGTTGCGGCCAACGAGGAAAAGATTGTGAAAGCCGTCAAGATAATTTCGGATGACGTCAAACTGGTCGTAGCTGCCGAAGTAGGCGGGATAGGTCTTGGGAACGCGAACGACATGCGAGTCCTCGACCTCTTCCGCTTTCAGGATGCCGATTTTGGCGATTTCGGCGATGGCGAAACGGGACATCTCGTCGTCGGACAGCTTCCACAGATCGTCCGTGTCGTTGCAGAAGTATTCCAGCCCAATCCAGACTTTTTCGCTGTTGCTTACCAGCCAGGGGCTCCAGTTATTGAAGATCTGCAGGCGGCCCACGACGACATCGGGCTCCTGGATATAAATCCAGTTATCTTTGAGCGGCGCCCCGTCCTTTTCCCTGACGGCGAGTTTCGCGGCCAACAGCCCGACGGTGATGAAGTCGCGGTACATCAGGCCTTCAGAGACTTCAGTGACCGCGGGGGGGACGCTTTGGGCCGGCGGGAGGGAAATCGCCCGGACCAGGTCGCGGACGGGCATGGTCGAGAAGAAATAGTCGCCGGCAAAAGTGAAGCGTTCCCCGGCCAGGTTAACCCCCTCGATCGCCTGAATGGTGTCGCCGTCGATGTGGATGCGGTCGACCTGAATGCCGAAGTGAATTTCGCCACCGCCGGCGAGCACGAGATCCGCGGCGTGTTCCCAAAGCTGACCGGGTCCGAGCTTGGGGTAGAGGAATTTTTCGATCAGCGAGGTCTCGGTCTGCTTCTGGGCAATGTCGCCGGAGGATTTCGGGCCGAAGGTCTTCTTGAGGAAGTGGACGACCACACCCTTGAGGGAGAGTCCCTTGATGCGTTGAGCGCCCCACTCGGCACTGATCTGGTGGCAGGGCACACCCCAGACCTTTTCGGTGTACGACTTGAAGAAGGTGAGATAAAGCTGCTTGCCGAAGCGGTTGATAATAAAGTCTTCGAGCGATTTTTCTTCACGCTGGGGCAGCAGGGCGGAGCGCAGGTAGCTTACCCCGCAGCGGACGGTTCGAGCTAGCCCCAGGTTGCGAAAGGTCGCCGCCGAAAGACTGATGGGGTAGTCAAAAAAGCGGCGCAGGAAGTAAATACGGCTCTTGCGCTGGCGCACCAGCATCACCAGGTCCTCGGTCTCCGGGTTGGGTGCGGTGCTGGCTGCGGGAAGGTCACGCTGCTGGCCCTGATAACGGAGTTGGCCGCCAAGCTCGCCGGAACCGGCTTCAGTATGCGCCTCCACCGGCATCAGGTCCAGCCACCAGCGCATCACGCGGTCTGACTTTGAGAAGAACCGGTGCCCGCCGATATCCATCCGGTTGCCCTTGTAGCGGACGGTGCGCGAGATGCCGCCGATATCGTGGCTGGCCTCAATGAGGATGGGCTTGATTCCGGATTGCCTTTGCAGTTCAATGGCGGCTGTCAGGCCGGCCGGACCCGCTCCGATGATGATGGCAGTGCCTTGCTTCATGATGTGACGACGAGTCCTTGACTGGATGGTAGCGCAAGCGGGTGGGTTGGCGGCGGGGTGGGATGTTGACACAAACAGCACAAAAACAGCAAAAGAGCCGGGGAGGCCCCAGCCCTTTTGTGTTGGTTCAAAAGTGTTTGCTAGATTCTGCCGGAATCCGGCCTGTGGGTTAGAGCGGCTGCACGTCGGCAGCTTGCCAGCCCTTGGGGCCCTTCACTACGTTGAACTGCACGGCTTGACCTTCCTGCAGGCTCTTGAAACCATTCGAGTTGATTGCAGAGTAGTGCACAAAGACGTCTTCGCCGTTCTGACGCGAAATGAAGCCAAAACCTTTCGCATCATTAAACCACTTCACAGTACCTTGTTCCATTTGATCGTGTTTCCTGGATTGAATTGCGCTGGAGGAATCGGAGCGACTACTGGCAGAATCTTGCTTGGTTGGGGCGAGTGCTGCTGCTGCTCTGTTCGGTTCTAACGCTGAGGCTAGTGTATCACCCCCTCTGGAAAACAGTGCAGAAATTCTTGGCAGGCGTCCCAAAAATGCGCCTTTTAAAGGAGTTAAAAACTGGGAAGTGGGACTCATGGACTAGGGACTCAGCGACTGGGGAACCAGGGACTCCTGGGCATTATTGGCTTGTGAACCGTTTGTAGTCCCGAAACTCCATCGTGTTCACGAGCTCCTCGATCTTGCCCTTCTTCAACTCCAGCCGCGCGCTCACCGGCACCAGGTATTTGAGCCCGCCGATGGCCACATAATCGTAGTCCACGCTCATCCGCAGGTCGTGGGTTGTGGAGTCGGCGGGCAGGCCGTCGGCAACCAGGGTCACGCGCCGGGTGCGGTGGTTGGCGGTGTCGATGAACACCTGTCCACTGTAGCCAACGACCATCGGATGCCCGCTCGGCCCGGAGACAGAAAAGGTGGAATTGCCGGAATCGACGCGATAGTCGAAGACCGCGATACTCGCCCCCTTCAGATCATCGGTTTCCTTCCACTGGAAATCGGCTTTTGAAGCTTCGCGATAGACCGCCTCCAGCACGCCCCCAAACTCTCCCGCTGAAAAGGTGCCCTTCAAAGCCTGCCGGTCCAGGTCGCTCGGCAGGCCGTTCAGCTCCAGCGTGGTGCGCGCTTCCCTCTTGTCGCGATAGCTGAGCGCTTCCACCAGCGTGTCCACCAGCTTCCAGTGGCCGTCACCGTTCCCATCGCTCGACCGCTCGGTCACCTCGGTGCAAATGAAGTTGGGCAGCGAATCGTTATAGCCGAGGGCGCGGTCGCGAGCGGCCTCAATCAGCGCCTGCGCGTCCTGCGCCCCCGGAGCCGCGCCGGGCTTGGCAGTTGCAGTAATGGCCAGCTGGCTGGGAGGCTGGGGAGCGGGGCCGACCGGCAGATCGCTGGACCCGGTGCTGAGCGATGCGCCTTCAAACCAGTTTGCGTCCGGTGCGGCTGCCTCAGCTTTTGCCGTGCCTGCCACGGTGAATCGCTGCGACTGCTCGGCGGCCTTGCCGCCCTGGCTCAGATAGGCGGTGACCTCATAGTTTCCCGGAGCCAGCCCGTGGCTTCCAATGCTGGCGAGATAGGGAACACCCGCCTTCATACCGCCTTCTTCCATAAGCGGCATCCGTTTGCCGGCCTTGCCGTTGTGGGTCAGTTGCATCTCCAGCTTCATTGCGTCACTGGAAGCCGGGTCGGGGTGGAGGATGAAGAACAGCGACACTTTGCCGTCATTCCGGGGCAACTCACCCATCAGGTTGGGAGTCACCTTCTTGTGCTCGTATCGCAGCGGCTCCAGCGGATCGTTTTCCTCCTCATGGCTGCCTTCCATCTTGCGCACCAGCACCATGTCGCTCAGGGCCACGGGGCTTGTCTGAGGCGCAATCTCGAACTCGCTTCGCTCCGCTCCAGCCTTGCCGCTGTTCTGGTCGAGGACGGCAACCTCCATGACGTACTTGCCCGGAGTCAAAATAAAGTGCCGCCCCAGGTAGATGGTCGCTTCGTGGTCGCGCTCCAGCGTCTCGGCAACACCCTTCTTGGTAATGTCCTCGCTGTAGTGTTCCATCACCGTGCCGCTCTCGTCCTTCACCTGCGCCACAATCGAGACGTGTGCCGACGAGAGATTGGTGCGGGCATCCTGCTTCGTCGCCAGCTCCGCCAGCGGCAGCTCCACAGCAATGGTGCTGGTGTTTCCGTCCGGCAACTCGCCAAAGCGCAGAACCGTCGCGTGGAACTTCAGGTCGGTAGGCAAAGTGGCATCGGCAAGGCTCTTGAGCAGCGGCCCCTCGAAGGGCTCCGTTCCAGCCGCTGCTCCGCCGGCCAGCGCAAAATAGCCTGACTTGGTCTGGATGTTCAGACCTGCGCGCAGGGGCTTTACCGAAATAGTGCGGAATTTTCCGTCGTAATCCTTGAACGGTGGAATGTACGAGGCCTGGTAGAAGGTGCTCAAGTCCTGAACCATCTGCTGCAATGGCTTCCTGGTAGAGTTCTGCGCGTCGATGTAAAGCCCGCCCGTGGCCTTCGACAGATCGGCCATGGGATTCTTCGTGTCCGCGAAGGGGTTGGTCAGGTCTTCAAAGCCGTTGCGCATGAAGTCGGTCATCACGGCGATGTCCTGCGTCACTGTCCACACTGGGCCCTGGTTGCTACCGTTTGCCGCAGTGGTTACGGTGCCATGGATGGGCTCGGCATACTGCTGTTTGGGGATGTTCGCGGCGGCCTGCGCGTTCATCATGGCATTGGCCTGGTCCGTCGGCCCGCCATTGTTGATGGCCTCCATGTCCACGGTGTAGATGGTGACGCTGGCGCGGGCAGCTGCGGCGGTAATCGTGGTGAGCATCTTCTTTGAGGCCGGGTCAAGCTGCTGATTTTCAGTGAAATAAATTATGGTCTTTCTGTCGCTGAGCGCTTCCTGCGACTTGACCAGCGCCAGCAGGCCCGACAGAAAGAGCCTGCCGCGCTGCTCCTGGCTGATGGCCTGGGCATCGCGCAGTGCGGCGGCCAGGGTCTTCGCCTGGGCCCGGTCGACGACCCCCACCGGGTGCCCCGCGCTGTCGATGCCAGTCTGGGTAATCGCGATCAGGTTCTTTTCGGCAACGGCTACGGCATCTGTCCGGGCTTTGTCGGCCTTCTCGTCGTGGACGATGTTCAGCGCGGTGGTCAGAGACGAGTTGAGAACGACGGGCTGGCTTTCGGTGACGGTATGCACGGCCTGATCGATCGCAGCCCGGTCGCCGGTAAAGCCCTGCAGCAGGCGCAGGCGGCCCTTGAGGTCGAGCACCGCGAATGTGTAACCGGTGGTTGGGAGTACGCCCAGAATCTTCTCGGCGACGATTCGCGTGCTCAGGGCGGTTACGCCCAGAAAGGGATCGAAGAGCAGCGTGACGAGATGGCCGCGGCTTGCTGCCGCCTGCCCGCTGACCAGGTGAAACTCGTTCAGCTTGACCGGGACCCCATCATCGGTGACCTGGAGGTCTTCCGGCTTGAGGTCGAGGATGGCGTTGTGGTGCTTGTCGTGGACGATCAGGTCGAGGGAGACCTCATTCACGTCCGTCTTGATCACCTGCCCCTGCTGAATCGGCTCCACCTGCGCCGGTGCCGCTGGAGCCGTCTGACCGTGGAGCGACGCCGCACAGAAAAGGAGCACGGCTGCTGAAACCAGCGTTCCACAAATCGTGCGCCCCGCAGCTCCGTTGCAGGGCACGACGTTACAGGCTGCGGAGCAACTCGGTGGGGAGTCGACTCCTGAAGGCTTTGTAACAGGGCATGACTTTAGTCGTGCCGCAAATGGCTGAAAATAAACATGGGCTTCAGCCCCCGCAGAATGTTCTTTAAGGAATCCGTCCAAATCCCGGCACTCTTTCCGCACCCAGTTTACAAATCCGCCTGCGTGGAATCTTAATTGCGCAGACTGGCAGTTGTGCATTTCGATTTTGACGAGCGATTGCCGACCCCAGTTACTACGACCGTCACTACCACCCATGCGTGCCTTGATTTACCTTATCCTTTGTCTGCAAGGCCCAGAAAACCGCCGCGGATGCCAGAAAAGGACACCTATGCTGCAAGATCCCGTACCTGAGCTGCTGAGAACCGCTACCGACGCTCTCGCTGCGGAGTTTGCCGGGTTGCCGGAGTTTGCCAACGCGTGCACCTCGGAATCAGGCCTGGCCGCAATGGCCGATGTTCTGGGCAGCGTGGCCCACCGCCTCGGCGACAACTACCCCTATTTTCACCCCCTCTATGCCGGGCAGATGCTGAAACCGCCCCATCCGGTAGCCAGGGCGGCCTATGCGCTGGCCATGACCATCAATCCCAACAACCACGCGCGCGATGGCGGCCGGGCCAGCTCCGAAATGGAGATTGAGGCGGTCCGCGGCATTGCGGCCATGTTCGGCTGGACCGAGTATCTCGGCCACCTCACCTCCAGCGGAACCTTGGCCAATCTGGAGGCGCTCTGGGTCGCCGGCCAGCTCGCTCCCGGCAAGCGCATCGTGGCGTCAGAACAGGCGCACTACACCCACCACCGCATCTCCGCTGTGTTGAAGTTGGACTTCGCCGCAATCGCTGCCGACGCCTGCGGCCGCATGAGCCTCGAAGCTTTGCAGGCAGAACTGCGCAAGGGAGACGTGGGCACCGTGGTGGTGACGCTGGGGACGACGGCGATTGGCGCCGTCGATCCGCTCGACGAAGTGCTCAAGCTCAGGGAAAAGTACGGGTTCCGGGTGCATGTGGACGGAGCCTACGGGGGCTACTTCCGCCTCATCGCCGATTCCCTTGAAGTGCCTGCGCGCCAGGCCTATCTGGCCACGACGGAGGCCGATTCCCTCGTCATCGACCCGCACAAGCATGGTCTTCAGCCCTATGGATGCGGGTGCGTGCTGTTCAAAGACCCGGCAGTGGGGCGGTTCTACAAGCACGATTCGCCGTATACCTATTTCACCTCGAAGCAGCTGCATTTGGGCGAAATCAGCCTGGAGTGCTCGCGGGCCGGGGCGGCAGCCGTGGCGCTGTGGGCCACGCAACAGCTTTTGCCGCTGGTTCCGGGGGGCGAGTTTGCGCGGGGCCTGAAGAGTGGGCGCGCGGCGGCGCTTGATCTTGACCGGCGTTTACGGGCGGATAGGCGGTTTGAGGCGCTGCGCGAGGGTGGTCCGGAGCTGGATATTGTGGTCTGGAAGGGGAGGGCGGCGGGGGCGGAACAGGCTTCAGAATCAGCGCAGTCAATATTTGCGGCGTGCGCCACAAGAGATTTGCATTTGGCTCTTGTACAATTGCCGCTGTTCTGGTTTCAGCCGGAAAGGGCCCCTGGAATGGAGCTTGTAACCTGCCTGCGCTCTGTGCTGATGAAGCCCGAGCACGCGGAATGGCTGGACACGATATGGGAGCGGCTGAGCTCGGCAAGCGAGCAAGTTTTTGGAGAATAGGGCTGGATGAGCGGGATTGAAGCGGTGCAGAAAGAAAACGTTGTCATGCGGGCCGGAGAGTGCTCGGTGACAATTCTGCCTCACTTAGGCGGAAAAATCGCATCCATCCGCATCAAGAACACCGAACTGCTGCAAGCGCCCCTTGCGCCCTACGCTCCCCGAACGCAGACGATGAGCTTTGATCAGGCGGACGCCAGCGGTTGGGATGAGTGCCTGCCCTCGGTAGCCGCCTGCACTTTGGAAACGTATGCAGGGACGGCCCAGGTTCCGGATCATGGGGATTTGTGGCGCGTCGAGTGGAAAAGCAGGGAACAGGAACCAGGGAATGGGGCACAGTCCGTCATTTTGGCCGGCGAGTGTTTTTCGCTGCCTCTGGAACTGGAACGGACAGCCCGGCTTACGGAAACCGGGTCTGGATGGCTGCTGCGGCTCGATTACGTGTTGAAGAACACGGGGGCCTTCGCGGTGCCGTGGTCGTGGGCGGCGCATCCGCTGTTTGCAGCCGAGGCGGGCGACCGGATCGTGCTGCCGGAATCGATCGAGACGCTGCGGCTTGAGGGTTCGGGCGGCGGCCGCCTGGGCAAGGGCGGCGACGCTGTGAGCTGGCCGGTCGCGAAACTGGCCGATGGCCGCCCGACCGACATGAGCGTGGCGCAGGCGGCGGAGTCGGGCATCGGCGACAAGCTCTTTACCGGCCCGTTGCAATCGACAGAGAACTGGTGTGCGCTGGAGCGTCCCAGGGCCGGGGTGCGCATCAAAGTCGGGTTTGATGCGGCGGCCACGCCTTATCTGGGATTATGGATTTGCTACGGCGGATGGCCGGAGCGGCCGGGACCGAAGCAGGTCTGCGTGGCGCTGGAGCCGGCAACGGCGCCCGTGGATTCGCTGGCGGTGAACGGGCCGTGGTCGCGCGAACTCAAGGCTGGAGAAAGCTTTACCTGGGCCATGACCGTTGAGATTGAAACCATTTTGAGCGTCACCAATTGAGCGTGAACCGACATGCATGATCCTGAAGTCTTCCGCAAGCTGCACACCGACCGCTTTGAGGCCGAGCCGGCCATTTACGTTGCCCCTGGCCGCGTAAACCTGATTGGCGAACACACGGACTATGCCGAGGGCTTTGTCATGCCGGCGGCCATCAACTTTGCCACGCTGGCGGGTATCTCTCCGCGGGTGGACGGAAAAATCGCCATCTTCTCTGAGAATTACGGCCAGGTGCGGTACTTTGACGCTCTGGACCTGCCGGTAAAGGCCGGCAAGCACTGGACCGACTACCCGCTCGGCGTGATTTCAATTCTGGCCGGCCAGGGGCTCACCATTCCCGGCTTCAGCCTGAGCCTGTGGGGCGATGTACCGCTGGGGTCCGGGCTTTCGAGCTCGGCCGCGGTGGAGGTGGCGACGGCCCTGGCGGTAACCGGGTTGATCGGTGTGAGCTATCCGGGGCCGGTGCTGGCGCGGCTTTGCCAGAGAGCGGAAAACGAGTTTGTAGGAGCCAACTGCGGCATCATGGACCAGTTCATCTCCGCCAACGGGGCCAAGGATCACGCGCTGCTGCTGGACTGCCGGGACTTGAGCTTCAAGCTGGCGCCGATCCCGGAGCATGTGGCGCTGGTGATTGCCAACACCATGGTCAAGCACGCCATTACCGGCGGCGAATACACCAGCCGCCGCGCGGAGGTGGAGGCAGCCTGCGCGGTGATTGCCAGCCACCGGCCGGGCGTAAAGTTTCTGCGCGACGCGACGGTCCAGGATCTGGAAAAGTGGGGCCACGAGATGTCGCCCAACGCACTGAAGCGGGCGCGGCATGTGATCACTGAAAACTTGCGTACTGTTGCTGCGGCTGAGGCGCTCATCCAGGGCGATCTGGCTGAACTGGGCCGGCTGATGGCAGAGGCCCACTGGAGCTACAGCAAAGACTTTGAGGCCAGTTGCGACGAGGCCGACGCAATGGTGGAACTGGCGCAGGATTTGCCGGGCCTGATCGGCGCCCGCCTGACCGGCGGCGGCTTTGGCGGATGCACCATCAACCTGGTGGAACAAAGCCAGACGGCTGCATTCGTCGAGGAGCTTGGTAAACTCTATGCAGGCCAAACTGGCATCGTCCCACAAATTCACATCTGCCAGGCATCGGGCGGGGCGCACAGGCTTGTTTAAAGTTTTCTAACCCTTTCTTGTAGTACATTCAGGCATCGGTCCCGAGGTAGATTTGTATTTTGGGGCCGATATTTTTATGCTGCCCAATTGGAATCAAGGAATTGTGCGCCGCATCGAATTATGCTCTCCCGCACCGTTCGCAGGATGAGCGCGTGCTGCCGATGAAGCGCGTATGGCCCGTTTGTGCCAAGGCTCTGCGCAGCGATTCTTGTTAAAATTGCAGGAGATCAACCCAGAGAAGTCCACAATCGATATTTTTTAGACTATGGGCCCAGGGGAAATCCATCCCAGATCGCCGCTTTGCTGGTCCAGAGCGCCGAGGAGATTCAAACAAGATGCCAAAGACATCATCCAAGCCGTTTTCCTATGAGCCGTTTCCCGCCGCGGGTGTGGTGGCTTATTTTTCCATGGAGATCGCAATCAATCCGGCCATGCCGACCTATTCTGGCGGCCTGGGAGTGCTGGCGGGCGACACGCTGCGTTCCGCGGCGGACCAGGGCGTTCCGCTGGTGGCATTTACGCTGGCCCACCGCAAAGGGTATTTCCAACAGCATTTGGATAGCCGCGGTGTGCAAAGCGAAGAAGTTCAGCCCTGGAATCCGGCCGACTTTTGCACGGAAGAGCCGGCGCGCATCACGGTCAGCGTGGAAGACCGCATCGTCAACGTTCGCGCATGGCGCTATGACCTTCAGGGCCGCTACGGCCATGTGGTGCCGATCTACCTGCTGGACACGGATGTGGACGGCAACTCGGGCTGGGATCGCGGCCTGACCGACCACCTCTACGGCGGCGACACCAACTACCGCTTGCAGCAGGAGATTGTGCTGGGCATGGGCGGCGTCCGCATGGCGCATGCTCTGGGCCACCGCGTAAACGTCTACCACATGAACGAAGGCCACGCGGCGCTGCTGACGCTGGCGTTGATTGAGAGCGAACTGGGCGGTGGTCCGCTGGGCGCGCCCACTGAGTCCGATCTCGCCCTGGTCCGTCAAAAGTGTGTGTTCACCACCCACACCCCCGTCCCGGCGGGGCACGACCGCTTCTCTACCGAGCAGACCATTCGCATCCTGGGCGGAGATCGCACCGCGCGCCTGGAAAAGCTGGGCTGTTATCGCGACGGAATGCTGAACATGACGCTTCTGGCGCTGAAGTTCTCGCGCTATGCCAACGGCGTGGCCATGCAGCACGCGACTGTTTCGCGGGCCATGTTCCCCGAGTTCCCCATCGATTCGATCACCAACGGCGTCCATGCTCCCACCTGGGTCTCCGAGCCGATTCAGGAGATGCTCGACGAGCATATTCCCTCCTGGCGTCGCGACAATCTTTACCTGCGCAACGGCATTGACCTGCCAGTGAACGACATTCTCTCAGCGCATGAGCGGGCCAAGGAAAACCTGCTGGCAGAGATCGCGACCCGGACCGGGGCGGTACTCGATCCCAAGGTGCTGACCCTCGGCTTTGCCCGGCGCGTGGCCACCTACAAGCGTGCGTCGCTGATGTTCACCGACCCCGGGCGGCTGGTAAAGATCGCCAATCAAGCCGGCGGTTTGCAGATCATTTACGCAGGCAAGGCGCATCCCCAGGATGACCCCGGCAAGGCGCTCATTCAACGCGTGGTTGAAGACGCTGCCAAGGTCTCCGGAAGCCTGCTCAAGGTCATCTACCTTGAAAACTATGCCTGGGACCTTGGTGCGCTGCTGACGGCCGGCGTGGATGTGTGGGTCAATACCCCCAAGCGGCCTTACGAGGCTTCCGGTACCAGCGGCATGAAGGCAGCGCTCAACGGCGTGCCCAGCCTGTCGATTCTGGATGGCTGGTGGATTGAGGGCTGCATTGAAGGCGTAACCGGCTGGGCTATTGAAGACGGCGTCAACGACGATGCCGAAGCGATTTCGCTCTACGAAAAGCTTGAAAAAGCGGTGGTGCCGCTCTATCTGGATGCGCCCGAGAAGTGGGCGCGCGTGATGCGGACTACGCTTGCGTTCAACGGGTCTTATTTCAATACCAACCGCATGGTGAAGCAGTACACGCGGAATGCGTACTATCCGGTGAAGCTGATCGAGACGGCGAAGGTGGAAGAAGAGGCGTTCGCGCGGTAGCGAGTCGGGTAATTGCGCGAGATCACCCATGTCCGCCAAGTTGAACCGATTCAGGAGCGCTCAAATCGCAATGGGTGCTCCTGAATCATCCAGCAGTGGGGTTTTGCTCTTAGGCAGGCTGAGTTCCCAGGTCGATACGGTTTTGATCCCTGCCTCTTCCGCGATATTCCTCACATCGCTATCGTCAGAGTAGATTGTCTTGACTTGATGCAGCTTTGAGATCGCGACAATTTGGCGATCAATTTTCACTTTCTGCCATGCGGTCGTGGCGTCGAGAGGGTGTCTCTTGTTCCCCTTCTTGCGCGCAAGAAGCTCCATCGCGGCTAATTCGATGGCGGCCATTTGATCGAACGGCAGAATATGGATATGGGATTGCAGCGCTATTTCTGAAAGGTACTGCGGTGCACTTTCGCCCGCGAGTACCAGAAATTCAGAGAGTGCAGGGGCAGGTATGATGATTCTCTCTTTCGCCGCAAGCAAGTCGTCGATGAGTTGTTCGATCCGCTCATGCGCTTTCTCGACAGGCTTCTTCGTATTTGGATCGTCTGGTGGTCTAGCTCCCGGATAAAGCAGCAGACTTAGTACCCCTGCATCGACAGACACCATTATTGCGGCCTTCCCCCACCCCTTAGAGCCGCGAGTTCGCCAATCGGATCTTCCATCTCTTTCCAGTCAGCAGCAATGGCCCTGAGACGCGAAATGTCGGTCTTGATATCTCCCTCCCCCAGCACCTCAAAGCTTTGCGCGTAAAAGTCCTGCATTAGCCATTCGCCGCTTCGATCTCTTAGAAACTTACCCTTGCCCTCAATTCGTACAACCGAGGTAAACAAATATTGACCAAGTTGTTTGGCAATCCGGCGCGGAGCCATGACGATGTGCTTGGCCTCGCCATCTTCCAGATGCACCGGCACTGGATCGTGCTCGCCGCCAATTCTGATTGGGATACCCTGGAAGGCGGCGCTTTGTCGGATCGGTCCGAACTCTGGTTGATTTGCGGCATCGCGCCCCGGGAACTGGATTAGCCTGCACTTGCCTGGTGCGATCAAAGCGCCGTTCGCGTTGTCTTGGACGAGTTTCCGGTTGATCTCTTTGTAGGCTTTCTGCGCTTCGAGAGGGCCCTCATTGAGTTGGACTGAGCGCAACCTGCTGCGGACTTTCGGCTCCGCTTCCCAATCCACTCGAATTATCGGGACAGTGCTGCCTTTTTCGACGCGCGCGAGGTGAACATTGGCGCTTTCGCCCATCATTCGAGCAAGGTCTCCCAAATACTGCGACAGGCGCGCCAAGGGGATGGTTTCTGGAGTATATGCATCGATCTCAAAACGGTACTCGAGGGGTGCCTTCCGTTTGCCAGTCATCGCATTGCCCTCCTGGTACGTTATGAGTTAGACGTCTAAGCTTGGCCGAAGTAGCCCGCGAAGTCGCATATCTGCGTTTCGGTCGCCAGGAAGGAAACGCTCTTTCACCAAACTTAATACAGTGAGACTGAAAGCCGCAGACGCTTTCCGAGTCATTGTAGGCTCGGTCCTCTTGAGTGTAAATAGTCCAGCTTGCGAACCAGGGCGCCCGGGCTTCTCGCCCCCTACGACGGCGGCCGAATCTCGCTGCTGGTTCCGCCCGCCGCCGGAATGTAGCACTTCAGCGTGTAGTCCATCACCATGCGGTCGGCATTAAACCGCCAGCCCAGCGTCCTGATCGTCCGCTTCATCCGCTTGATCCAGCCCAGCGGCAGCCCGTCGCGATCGCGTTGGTAGTAGAGCGGAATCAACTCGTCATGCAGCGTGCGATACAGGTCCTCCCCGTCCCGGCTGTCGTGCACGTCCAGGTTGGTATGGGTGCGGCCGGTGCCGATGGCGAAGCCGTTCAGGCCGTCATAGGCCTCCGCCCACCAGCCGTCCAGAACCGACAAATTCAGCCCGCCGTTGAGCACCACCTTCTGCCCGCTGGTGCCGCTGGCTTCCAGGGGGCGGCGCGGGTTGTTGAGCCACACGTCCACGCCCTGCACAAGATAGCGGCCAACGTTGATGTCGTAGTCCTCAACGAAGACAAATTTGTGAGAGAACTTTGAGTCGCGCATCATCTGCGCAATCTGCTGCAGCACTCGCTTGCCCGGCTCGTCATGCGGATGTGCCTTCCCTGCGAACAGAAACTGCACCGGCCGCTTGGGGTCGTTGACCATGGAGCCGAGCCGCTCAATGTCGGCGAGCAGCAGGTTGGCCCGCTTGTAAGTGGCAAAGCGGCGGGCGAAGCCGATGGTCAGCGCGTCGGGCGAGAGCACCTTGCCGAGAGCGGCGATGGTTTCCTTTGACTCGTCGCGGCGTTTGGCCTGCTCCTGGGCGCGGCGGCGGACGAAGTCGAGCAGTTGAATTTTTAGGGCGAGGTGCGTCTCCCAGAGTTCGCCGTCGTCCACTTTTTCAATCTCCTCCCAGGTGCGAGGATCGCCGCTGTTGACCTGCCAGTCAATGCCCAGGTAGCGGTCGTAGAGTCGGCACATCTGCGGCGCCAGCCACGACGGCACATGGACCCCGTTGGTGATATGGCCAATAGGAACCGCATCCTCCGACCGGCCGGGGTAGAGGCCCTTCCACATGGCGCGCGAGACCTCGCCGTGCAGCGAGGAGACGGCATTGACGCGGCGGGAGAGCTTCAGGCCGAGAACCGTCATGCAGAACTGCTCGCCGTGGTTGTCGGGATTTTCGCGGCCATAAGCCATCAGGGCGTCATGGGAAAGACCAAGCAGCTCACGCAGGGGCCCCAGGTGCTCCTCAATCAGGTCGCCATGGAAGCGATCGTGACCGGCCGGGACGGGGGTGTGAGTGGTGAAGACCACTTCCCGGGGAATCTGGCTTGCAGCGGTGTAGAAATCGATCCCTTCTTCCTCCATCCGGTTGCGAATGGCCTCAAGCACCGCGAAGCCGCTGTGGCCTTCATTCAGGTGCAGTACCGCGGGCGAAATGCCCATGGCCTTCAGGGCTCTGAAGCCGCCCACGCCGAGCAGCAGTTCCTGGCGGATACGGGTGCGCGCGTCGCCGCCGTACAGGCGCGAGGTGGTGTCCAGGTCTTCCGGAGCGTTGCCGGGAACATTGGAATCCAGCAGCAGCAGGTCAATGCGGCCGACCTTGACCCGCCAGACCTTGGCACGCATCGAGCTGCCGCGGGTGTCGATGTTGATGACAACCGGCTCCCCATTGGCTCCAATGGCCGGCTGCATGGGCGATTGGTTGATGTCGGTCTGCAGATACTCTTCCCGCTGCCATCCGGATTGATCGAGGCGCTGGAGGAAGTAGCCCTGGCCGTAGAAGAGGCCGATCCCGATCAGCGGAATGTCCAGGTCGGAGGCGCTCTTGACGTGGTCTCCGGCAAGCACGCCGAGGCCGCCGGAGTAGATAGGCAGCGACTCATGCAGGCCGAATTCGGCAGAAAAGTAGGCCACGGGGCGGGGACGGAGAACACCCGCGTTGGTGGCGCCCCAGGTGCGGTCGGCGTTCAGGTACTCCTGCTGGCGGCGATAACAGTAGTTGATGCGGCTATGCAGGCCCAGCTCGGTTGCCCGCTGCTCAATCTCCCCCAGTGGAATTTCATGGAGCATGGAGATGGGGTTCTGGTTGGAACTGCGCCACTTGGCGGGGTTCAGATCGCGAAAGAGGCTGACACTGGCGCGATCCCAGCTCCACCACAGGTTGCGCGCCAGCGACCAGAGGCGCTCCTGGGTCGGGCCGATGAAGCGGTCGAGCGTGCGCGCCTCGCTGACCACGGGAGCCACTTCGCTGGCTGCTTCGGTGAGCATGCGAATCTCATCTTCGCTGAAGACGCGGGGCGCTTTGGTCTGGACCACCAGCACGCCCTGCAGCACGCCGCGGTCAATCAGCGGTACGCCGAGAAAAGACCGGTACTCGGCTTCCCCGGACTCGGGGAAGAATTTAAACCGGGGATGAGTTCTTACCTCTTCCACAGCCACAGCGAGCACCTGTTCGGCAACCAGGCCGGTCAGTCCCTTGCGGATGGGCATGCGCAGCGTTCCAATGCACTTGGGATCAAGGCCGATGGTGGCGGCCAGCACAAGGTTGGAGCGGTCCGGCTCCAGCAAGTATGCCGAGCAGGCGTCGGTGTGGAAACGCGCTGCGATCAGGGCTACCACGTTCATCAGCGTGTCCGCCGGCTTGTTGCCATCCTGGGCCAGGTTGGCGATCTCTTCGAGGGTCAGGACCAGGCTGGCGTCAGTCAATTTGAGCGGTTCGGTCATTTGTTTGCTCCCGTTCTTGTGGTTCGAGTCGGAACAGCAATGGGTAGACACGTGTGCGTGCCTCGCCAGGGGATGCAAAGGGGTGCTCGGCGCAAAAGCCATCGAGAACTGCGGCCGCCGACAGGTGCGAGAGGTTTTTAGGGTCCCCGATATTTATGATTTCGGGATAATTTTGACGATACCACCAAACACGGTTGGGGGCGAATTCCAATCGCAAAGCCTACCTGCATTGTCTATACTGCCCTCAAGGACTGCGCTTGATGCCGGATGTAGGCGAAATCACGGTACTTCTCCGCGACTGGAGGGCCGGCGACCCCACGGCGATCGACCATCTGTTCGAGCTGGTCTATCCGCAGTTGCGACAGATTGCCGGAGCGCTGTTCCGCGGAGAGCGGCCCGAGAACCTGCTGCAGCCCACCAGCGTGGTCAACGAACTGTTTCTCAAGCTCATCCGGCAGCGAAGCCTGCGCTTTGAAGATCGCGAACATTTTTACAGCCTCTCCGCGCGCCTGATGCGCCGGGTTCTGGTGGACCATGCGCGCTCTGAGGGGCGGCAAAAGCGCGACGGCGGTCTCCCCGTGCCGCTGCATGCGGACATGGCGTGGATTGACGCGCGGCCGGCGGAGATGATGGACCTGGATCGGGTGCTGGAAGATCTGGAACAACTCGATTCGCGGAAATGCCGCATGCTCGAGCTGCGTTTCTTTCTGGGCTTTACGGCCGAGGAGACCGCGGAGTTGCTGAGCACCTCAAAGGCCACGGTGGACCGGGAGCTGCGCTTTGTGCGCGGATGGTTGTATGAGCGCCTGCACCAGAACTGATCCTTCTCCATGGAATCTTCCGCCCGTTTCACCCGTCAATCCTGACTGTCAATTCTGGCTCTGAGGCAGTTTCTCAATGTTTCGCGCCAACGTGGAGTGAACGTGATGACCCAAGACGCCGACAACTGGGAGTTGCTGCAGGAGCTGTTTCATCTTGCCGAAGTGACCCCCGAGGCCGATCGTGATCGCGTGCTGTCGGAACGCTGCCCAGACGAGCAACTGCGCAGCCGGGCGTTGAAGATCTTCGATGCGGCCAACATTGAAGAGCCGGAAAGACCCAAGCCGCAAGATTCGGCAGTCGGCAGCAGAATCGGACCGTACACCTTGCTGCGGCACCTGGGCACCGGCGGAATCGGCGCAGTCTACCTGGTGGAGCGGATGGCCGGTGGAGCGCTGCAGCGATCGGCGCTGAAAGTGCTGGCGCCCCACTCGGCCGGGCCGGGGTTCGTAGAGCGCTTTCATCGCGAACAGCACATTCTCGCCTCGCTTGACCACCCCAACATCACGCGCATGCTGGATGCGGGTCTGAGCGATGAGGGCCAGCCCTACCTGGTGATGGAGTATGTGGACGGGGTTCATCTGGATACCTACTGCGACGAGCACAAGCTGGGGATTGCGGAGCGGTTGCAGCTTTTCCTGCGGGTGTGCGACGCGGTTGCCTATGCCCATCGCAACCTGATTGTCCATCTCGACCTCAAGCCATCCAACATGCTGGTCACGCCCGACGGAACGCTGAAGCTGCTCGATTTCGGCACGTCCAAGCTGATCGAGATCGACAGCCGCCTCACTACGACGGTGATGGCGACCCCGGCGTATGCCAGCCCGGAGCAGTTGCGCAATGAGGCGGTGACCACATCGTGCGACATCTATTCACTCGGCGCGATTCTGTTTGAGCTGCTGGCGGGCACGCGGCCGGGCAGCCGTTCGTCGGTCGCGTCCATGATTGAGCGCGCCATCAAGGAGCAGGAGCCGGAGCGGCTCACGAGCGTCGTGACGGCTGAGGCGGCAGGGCGGCTCGGGCTCTCTGAAAGCAAGCTGCGGCAAGTGCTCAGCGGCGATCTGGCCACCATTGTGCAAAAGTGCCTGCGCCCGCGGCCCAGGGACAGGTACCCCTCGATTGATCCGCTTGCCCAGGACATTCAGCGCTACTTGACCGGACGACCGGTGCTGGCGCGGCCCCAGACCACGCTTTACCGGATGGGCAAGTTTGTCCGCCGCAATCGCGGAGCGGTGGCCACGGCAGCTCTGCTGGTGCTCGCCTTGGTTGGCAGCGCTGCTTATGCGGGATGGCGGCAGGAGCAGGCGGTGCGCGAGGGCCAGCGGGCGCTGCGCATGCAGACCTTCATGTACCGGCTGTTCAAGCTGGCCAACTCCAGCTACACGGGCAAGCAGGAGTTCACCGTGCCGCAGTTTCTTGAACTCGGCGTAAAGCTGCTGCCGGACTACATCAAGGACCCCGCGGACCTGCGTGAGGCGCAGATGAGCCTTGCCGAATCGATGTATGAAAACGGCGACCTCGACAGTGCACAGCGAGTGTTTGCGCAAATCATTGCCAGTGCCAAAGCTGCGGGTGACATCGGAGCAGAGGCTGAGGCTCAGGCCTTTTCCGGAGACATCGCCTACCAGAAGGGCCGCATGGACGAGGGCAAGGCCGACACAACCCAGGCGCTGGCCCTCTCGCGCAAGCCGGGTGTTGCGCCTTCCGTACGCGTGTGGAGCGAGATCTATTACGCGGCCAACACTGAGAAAAACGGCTTTCTCTCGGATGCCAACCTCAAGCTCATGCAGCAGGCCGTGCAGGAAAGCCACCAGTACCACCTGCCGCAGCGCGAAACCGCCTATGCCACCTACCAGTTGGCGGAGGACTACGAGGCGCGCGGCCGGCTCGACGATGCGGCGACACTCATCCAGCAGGACATCGACATCTACAACGGCGAGCCCTACGCCATCTGCGACCAGTCCCAGATGTACGAGGACCTTGCCTATCTCAACGTCTCGCGAGACCAGGTGGGGGCGGCCATACCGCTCTTTCAGCAGGCCTATGACGGCCTCAAGGCCTGCTCCGGGCCGGAAAAGAAAAATACCCTCATGGTGCAGGCGCTGCTGGCCGGGGCCATGACCAAGGTTGGCCAGTCCAAAGAGGCAATTCCCATCCTCGAGTCCTCCCTGCCTGCGTGGCGAAAAATCTCCGCCAACAGCCCGGACATGTTCCCCCCGCTCTACTATCTTTCTCGCGCCTATTCCGACGTCGGCCGGTTTCAAGAGGGCGAAGCGATGGCCAGGGAGCTGCTGGGAATCCTGGAAGGCAAAGTTTCCCCGAAAGACCGGCGGATTGGTGCAACGAGTATGGCGTGGGCCATTGCCCTGGCCGGCGAGCATCGCTACCAGGACGCCCTGCCGCACGCGCAGTTGGCGGCAACGCTCACCGCCAACGGCCCCACCCCCTACACCCGCCGAATGGGCGCGGAAGCGCAGAAGGTGCTGGCGGATATTCAAGCGAATATGCACTAAGGCTCTGACACACCCTGCGGCAAAACGGCGCGATTCTGTTAAGCGGCTGACCTCGGCGGCAGCTTGCGGGAGTTCGTCATGAACACGACTGAGTCCATGCAACCGGATTTGAGCAGCGCGGGAATCACAGCGGAGATGGCCGCGCATCGCGCCAGAACCCTCCTGCTCCACAACAGCCGGCTGGCCTGCTGGATGACGTTCGTGGTGGCCATCGTCTCAGTCTTTCTTGGCATTTGCATGATGCTGATGGCCATCTCGCTGTTGATGCCGCTCAGCGCTATCAGCTTTATGCGGGTGCTTGCGGCATTGCAGTGGGGATTGGGCGGCGCAATGTTTTGCCTCACGAGTCCGGCGCTGTGCAAGTGGTGCCTGCGCATGCTGCATTCCAAAGTAAAGCTCGATGAAAAGGGCGCCGACTTTCTGCTGGGAACAAGCAAAAAGCCGGACGAGCTCTTCATGCGCTGGGAACAGATCACACGCATTGAACAGAAACGCGTCGGCAACGCGCAGCAATTCACAGTCTGCGGGCGCGATGGCAGCTATGCTGAGTTCGATACCTACACCTTCTTCCGGCCCGGCCACGTGGCGCGCATGATCGCCGAGCGAGCCGGACTGAGCGTTCAGAAGGTGTGAGCGGAAAAATGTGAGCCCCAGCTTGTGGCCCAGTGCACATGGAACCAAGTCTGATACTCGTTATCCACGTATTTTTTTGTTGCGGCGGTAGTTCCGTACCAAATATCCACGCATACTCTTGGCATAATCGCAGCAAGAGCGGTTCCTCAGTAACTGTTCCAACAGCCGGGCCCGGGCAGCAAGAAAGGTACTTTGCCTCCGGGAGATCCGGTTCAGAACACGAGTTCAAGCCTCTGGGCCCTACCGAACCCAGATGTGGGAGACCTCAAGAGTGACCAGCTATAGCCGTCAGGACGTGTTGCGCATCTTGCAGATCAGTTCCCCCCAGTTGCAGGGTTGGGAGCGAGCCGGACTGATCCCACAACAGCAGATCTATTCCTTCCAGGATCTTGGCCAGTTACGCACGCTGCGCGCTTTGCGCGAAGAGGCTGTCCCCGCGGCTTCCATCCGGCGTTCCATCCTGGCCATGAAGGCCGTGGTGGGCATGGACAACCCCCTGCTCGAGGCCTGCCTGGTGCGGACCGGCACTCGCCTCGCGTTCCGCCACTGCGGCTTCATTGTCGACCCCATTCGCCGCCAGCTACTGTTCGACTTCGAGCGGCTGGAGCGCATTGGCTCCGCCATCAATCCCTCTTCAGGCTTTGAGCCTTCGCCCCTGCGCCGCCCTGGCACAAAGAGCCCCCGCGGTGTGCAGGAGCGGTTTCTGGCCGCCGTCCAGGCCGAGGAGTCGGGCGAGAAGCAGCGGGCCATTGCGCTCTATGAAGAGATCATGGCCATCGACCCGCAATATGCCGCGGCCTACATCAACCTGGGCACCATCAACTTCCATCTTCGCCAGTTCAACCGTGCCGAAGAGCTATACCGTCGCGCTACGGTAGTGGACCCGAGCTACGTGCTGGCGTTCTTCGATCTGGGCAACGTGCTGGACGAGTTGCAGCGCCCGGATGAGTCCATTTCCGCCTATAAGCAGGCGGTCGCGCTGTCGCCTCGCTATGGCGATGCACACTACAACCTTGCCCTGGCCTATGAACGGAAGAATGAGCGCCGCAAGGCCCTGAGGCACTGGCAGGTCTATGTCAGGCTTGACCAGTCCGGCCCCTGGGCGGAGCATGCGCGCGGGCAGATTCGCAAGTTGCTGCGGCATGAAAAGCTCACAATCGCAAGTCGCGCCACCGGGTTTGTTGCGCCATGCAAAGGCACGTCGGCGCTGGCGCTGGTGGGCGTCCCAAGCGCGAAATCCTGGCTGTAGCAAGCCGCGTCCGCCTTCATCGCCAAACCGGCATGCAACCCCCCGCACCTGCCAGGATTCTAACCGGATCTAGGAGAAAACTATGGCTTACGGTAAGGTTTTGGCGTTTTCCGCGTTGGCAATTGCTCTGCTTGCTGTCCCATCCGTGGGAACCGCACAGGTGGTGGTCAATCTTGGGGTGGCTCCGGTTTGCCCCTATGGGTACTTTGACTACGCTCCGTACGACTGC
>Ga0302187_10000138_pt1 | contig 69338 bp, 63 predicted proteins | sample II_Bog_E1_3_FD_202120 | JGI IMG/M metagenome (GOLD analysis project Ga0302187, IMG submission 202120) | Peat permafrost microbial communities from Stordalen Mire near Abisko, Sweden - II_Bog_E1_3 | ecosystem: Environmental > Terrestrial > Soil > Wetlands > Peat | place: Sweden: Abisko...
ACTCACGTAAGAAAACAGACCTTCGCTGCGATCGTCCGTCCCGCGCACTGCTTCATCCTCGCCGTGATCCTCTGTGACGGCTGAATCACACCAGCGCGGTTAGCGAAAGGGCTTTTTCCGCGGCCTGCTAAACCCCCAAAAATGCCCAACCGCCACGCCACCACCTTCACCGCCACGCCGGATCACATCGACATCATGGGTCATGTAAACAACGCGGTGTGGGTGCAATGGATGGAGGCGCTGGCGACCCGGCATTGGCAAACCGACGCCAGCCCCGAGCAACAGGCCACCTATATCTGGCTCGTCACCCGGCACGAGATCGATTATCGCGGCAACATCCTCGCGGGCCAGTCGGTCCATGCCGAGACCTTCATTCCCGATCCGCCGAAGGGCGCCCGGTTCGACCGCCGCATCGATTTCACGCCGCTGGGCCCCGATGGCGCGCCGCAGGGCCGCCCTATCGTCTCGGCGCGCAGCACCTGGGCGATGCTGGAGGCGGCGAGCGGTCGGTTGATGCGCGTGCCGGCGGATGTGGCGGACATCTTCGCGCCCGAGGGCGGCTGGCCAGTCGATCAGTCGGCCAGCACATCTCCCACCGGCACGTAGGCATAGCCCAGTTCCTCGGCCACGGCGGCATAGGTCACCTGCCCGTCGTGGACGTTCAGCCCGGCGGCCAGATGCGGATCGGCGCGCATCGCCCCCCGCCAGCCCAGCTCGGCAATTTTCAGCGCGTGCGGCAACGTCACGTTGTTCAGCGCATAAGTGCTGGTCCGCGCCACCGCACCGGCCATGTTGGCCACGCAGTAATGCACGATGCCGTCCAGCACGTAGGTCGGCTTGGCATGGGTGGTGGGGCGCGAGGTCTCGAAACAGCCGCCCTGGTCGATCGACACGTCGACCAGCACCGATCCCGGCCGCATCGTGGCCAGATCGGCGCGGCTGACCAGCTTGGGCGCGGTGGCGCCGGGGATCAGCACCGCACCGATCACCAGATCGGCCTCGGCGATGCAGTCGGCGATGCCGGCGCGGCTGGCAAAGCGGGTCTTGGCGCGGCCTTCGAAATGGATGCCGAGGTATTCCAGCACTTCGGGATCGCGGTCGAGGATGGTCACGTCGGCGCCCATGCCGACGGCGACTTGCGCCGCGTTGAACCCCACCGATCCGCCGCCGATCACCGCCACCTTGGCCGGCGCCACCCCGGGCACCCCGCCCAGCAGCACCCCGCGCCCGCCGTGCTCCTTCTCCAGCGCGCTGGCGCCGGCCTGCACCGCCATGCGCCCGGCGACTTGCGACATCGGTTTGAGCAACGGCAAGGTGCCGCGCGCGCCGGTGACGGTCTCATAGGCGATCGCCGTCACCCGCGACTTGATGAGGTCCGCCGCCAGTTCGGGCTCGGCGGCGAGGTGGAGATAGGTGAACAGGATCTGCCCGGGCCGCAGCAGCTTGCGCTCGGCCTCGTGCGGTTCCTTGACCTTCACCACCATGTCGGCGTCGATATAGACCGCCGGGGCGCTCATGGTGATCGTGGCGCCGGCCGCGCGATAGTCGGCATCGGTGGCGCCGATCCCCGCGCCGGCGCCGGTCTCCACCAGCAGCTCGTGCCCATGCGCCACCAGTTCGCGCACGCTTTCCGGCGTCAGGCCAACGCGATACTCATGAGTCTTGATCTCGCGGACAGTGCCGATGCGCATGGTCAGGTTCCTCTTGATCCCGCCCGCTAAGGTACGACCGGCAATGCTGCGGTGCAAGGTGCGGAAACGGCAACTGCCGCCGGAAGCGTGTTTCGGTGCGAGACGGGAACGGCGGTTTTCCGCCCGGCGCGGTGAACCCCGTCCGGGCGATGCCGTCAAACCCGGTGCATCACAACGGATTGCCGTCCTTGTCGCGATAGATCTCGCGCCGCCCGACATGGTTGGCCGGGCCGACGAAGCCGTCCTCCTCCATCCGCTCGATCCACTTGGCGGCGGTGTTGTAGCCCACCGTCATCTGCCGCTGCAGCCATGAGGTCGAGGCCTTCTGGCTCTCGAACACGATCTGGCAGGCCTGGCGGTACTTGCGCTCCTCGGGGTTATCGCTGGCGGTGGCATCGAGGTCGTCGAAGCCGAACGAGCCTTCCTCGGGCTCCTCGGTCACCGAGTCCACATAGTCCGGCTTGCCCTGCGCGCGCCAGTGATCGGCCACCCGCTCCACCTCCTCGTCCGAGACGAACGGCCCGTGCACGCGCCGCAACGGGTCGCTCGACGGCTTGTAGAGCATGTCGCCCTTGCCCAGCAGCTGCTCCGCCCCCTGCTCGCCCAGGATCGTGCGCGAATCGATGCGGCTGGTCACCGCGAACGAAATCCTCGTCGGCAGGTTGGCCTTGATCACGCCAGTGATGACGTCGACCGAGGGCCGCTGCGTCGCCATGATCAGGTGGATGCCGGCGGCGCGCGACTTCTGCGCCAGCCGCTGGATCAGCACCTCGATCTCCTTGCCCACCGTCACCATCAGGTCGGCCAGCTCGTCGACGATGACGACGATCTGCGGCAACACCGCGTAATCGAGCTGATGATCCTCGAACAGTTCCTCGCCGGTATCGGGGTCGAACCCCACCGAGATCCGCCGGCCCAGCGGCTTGCCCTTTTCCTGCGCCTTGCGCACCTTGTCGTTGAAGCCCGTCAGGTTGCGCACCGACAGCTCGCTCATCTTGCGATAGCGCCGCTCCATCTCCTCGACCGCCCATTTCAGCGCGCGCACCGCCTTGGTCGGCTCGGTCACCACCGGCGAGAGCAAGTGCGGGATATCGTCGTAGGACTTGAGTTCCAACACCTTGGGATCGACCAGGATCATCCGGCACTGCGCCGGCGTCAGCCGATAGAGCAGCGACACCAGAATCGCGTTCAATCCCACCGACTTGCCCGAGCCGGTGGTGCCCGCCACCAGCAAGTGCGGCATCGTCGCCAGATCGGCCACCACCGGCTCGCCGGCGATGTCCTTGCCCAGGATGATCGGCAACATGCCCTTGTGCCCGGCAAAGGCCTCGCTCGCGACCATCTCCTTGAAGCTGACCATCTCGCGGTTCACGTTGGGCAGTTCGATGCCCATCACCGTCCGCCCGGGGATCGAGGACACGCGCGCCGAAATCGCGCTCATGTTGCGGGCGATGTCGTCGGCCAGACCGATCACCCGCGCCGCCTTGATCCCCGGCGCCGGTTCGAGTTCGTACATCGTCACCACCGGCCCGGTGCGCACCCCGGTGATCTCGCCCTTGACGTTGAAGTCGTCGAGCACCGTCTCCAGCAGCCGCGCATTGCGCTCCAGCGTCAGGCGATCGACCTTGGGCCCGGTATCGGCGGGCGGATCGGCCAGCAGGTCCAGCGAGGGCAGGGTATGCGCATCGAACAGCCCGGTCTGCCGCCCCATCATCGACAAGTCGGCGGGCTTGGCCGCGCGCACGGGGTCGCTGATCTCGGGCGGGCGCCGCGCCTGAATCTGCACGGCTGAACCGCTGCGCACCGGCGCGGGGGCCGGGGCGTCATAGGGTTCGTCGTCCTCATCGTCGTCGAGGTTTTTGGCCGCCGCGCGCGGCTTGCGGATCACCGCCGGCAACGTCGTCACCTCGCCATGGGCCCGCCGGTGCAGCGCGAACGGCAAGGCGAACAGCCCCGCCCAATCGATCGCAAACACCCGCGCCGCCAAAGCCACCCCCGCCGCCAGCGTCGTCACCCCCGCGCCCAGCGCCAGCCACCCGCGCGCTACCTCCGGGGCATAGGCCGCCGCTGCACGAATCGCCGCCGCGCCCAGCAACCCCGAGAGCCCGCCCAGCGAGGCCGGCAAAGTCCCGCCACTGTCAAACGTCAGCGACAACGCCGTCGCCAGCAACGCCATCGCCACCACCAGCAATGCCAGCGTGCGCCACCACCGGCCCCCGGCCAAGGGCGGCAAGTCCTCGCCGCTCGCCTCCGCCGCCGCCATCCGCCACAGCCGAACGGCAAACACATGCATCAGCGGCAGCAGCAACACCGCCACCAGCCCAAACAAAAACAGCGCCCGCTCCGCCACCCAGGCCCCCGGCGTGCCCAACCAGTTGAGCACCGGGCCACCGGCGGCGGTCGATTCGGACGGATCGGTCTGGTGATAGCTGACCAACGCCAAGGCCAACCCGAACAGCCCCGCCCACAAGGCCACCGCCCCGGCAATCTCGGCACTGCGCCGCAAGGATCGGCGCAAAGCCGCACGCCATCGCGCAGCAGCGGCAGCACCTTGGGCGGGGGTCATCGGACGGGTGGCCATGGGTCTCTGGGGGTTGGGTGGAACAGGCCCCCATCATGCGCCGGGGGGGGAGTCGCCGTCAAGAACGGGTGTGGAACATGGTTGTGGGCGGGGGAGGGGTGGAGTGGGGACGTGGGCGGGGACGGGGCCTCCGGCGGGCAAAGGGCGGGGGCCCTTTGCAATCCCATTCCTTTGCGTGGTGGGGGCCGGCGCGCGGGATTGGGTGAAGCATAGGTCGTTTCAGAGAGCCGCTTTGCGGCGGGAGGATGGCCGAGAGTGAGGGGGCGGTTGTTAGATTTGGTGAAAAGTAACGCCGAAATCGTCATCACGATTCACGACAATTACCGAAAAATCTCGATCGGGAAAATCTCGTCGCAATTTGGCATCCCACATATCAGCCATAAGTTTGGAAATATGCTTCAATTGATGCTCATATTGTTCGCCACTTTGCTCAATGCCAGTAAATGCGCCTTCTAAAGAAACGAAATTCATCGCCTTTTCAATCAGCTTGCGACTTCTTCCCGTTTCTTGCCACTTCCTAAGACTGTCGATATGATAGGGGGCACGTAGGATAAAATCTTCAACGACCTCGATATCCGGCCAAAACAACGCGCAATAACCCAGCGCTTGCTCTGCCTGTCCCTCAATCCAAATCCAGTCGTCTGGAGCGATGCCGACCCCAGCGTTCCAACCAGCTAATGACGGCATGAGATGTTTTGGTATGGGCATCGTGACAGATTAGCCAGCGTGACGGTGTCCGCAATGGCGTCGTGTCCGGAACGTCCGGTTCAAATCTGGTGAGACAGCAAAGCCGCCCCCAAACGCAACGCGGCCACCCCTGCGCAACACAGACAAGTCATGGGAGCGCGAGGGGCGTGCCCCTCGCATTCACTCCTTTTCCTGAAACCGCCCCTTACCCTTCCCCCGCCCGGTTCCTCAACAACGAGGCATCCATCCGCGCGATCTGCTCTGGCGTGGCGTCGGATTGATAGGCGGCTTTCCACGCGGCGGCGGGCATTCCGTGGATCACCTCGCGCGCGGCGGCTTTGTCCAAAGGCGCGCCGGCTTCGATCAGCCAGTCGCCCAGACAGTTGCGGCAGAACCCGGCCAGGCCCATCAGGTCGATGTTCTGGGCATCGTGGCGGTGGCGCAAGTGGCGGACGAGGTGGCGGAAGGCGGCGGCGGCATGGGCATCGCTCAGCGTATCGAGCGGATCGGGGGTGCCCGCCTTGGCGGTGTCATCGTTCACATTCATATTCATCGGGTTTGGCCTTGTCGCATCCATGGCTATGACGCCATGGCAGGATCATAGCGCGGCGTGGCCGCCAACGGGAGAACGAAGGTGTCGAACCTGGACGACGAGCAGTACGGCCGTCAGCAGCGCGGGCGCAGGGTCAAGATCCTGGCCACGCTGGGCCCGGCCAGCCGCAGCCCGGAGATGATCCGCAAACTGATCCGTGCCGGCGCCGATTCATTCCGCGTGAACATGAGCCATGGCGATCACCCGACTCATGCCGAAACGATTGCCAACGTGCGCGCGGCGGAGAAGGAATTCGGCCGCCCGATCGGCATCCTGTGCGATTTGCAGGGGCCAAAGCTGCGCGTCGGCCAGTTTGAGGGCGGGCGTGCGGTGATCCGGCATTCGGGGCATTTCACGCTCGATCGCAACCCGGCACTGGGCAACGAGAACCGCGTGTTCCTGCCCCATCCGGAGCTGTTCGGCATCCTGCGCAAGGGCCAGCGGCTGCTGATCGATGACGGCAAGCTGCGCTTGCGCGTGATCCGGGCGGACGAGAACGAGATCCTGTGCTCGGCCGAGGTCGGCGGGGTCATTTCCGACCGCAAGGGCGTGAACGTGCCCGATGCGGTGATCCCGGTGCCGGCGCTGACCGAGAAGGACCGGCGCGACCTGTCGTTCGCGATCACCCATGGCGCGGACTGGATCGGCCTGAGCTTTGTCCAGCGGCCCGAGGACGTGGCCGAGGCGCGCCGCCTGATGGGAGGCCACGCCGCGGTGATCGCCAAGATCGAGAAGCCTGCCGCCGTCACCTGCCTCGACGGCATCATCGAGCTGTCGGATGGCATCATGGTCGCGCGCGGTGACCTCGGCGTGGAGTTGAACCCCGAGGAAGTGCCGCCGCTGCAAAAGCGCATCGTCGAGGCCACCCGCCGCAGCGGCAAGCCGGTGATTGTCGCCACCCAGATGCTCGAATCGATGATCGAGAGCCCCGCACCGACCCGCGCCGAGGTTTCGGACGTGGCCAACGCGGTCTATGATGGCGCCGACGCGGTGATGCTCTCCGCCGAGACCGCCAGCGGGCAGTGGCCCGAGGAAGCGGTGTCGATCATGCACCGCATCGCCGCACAGGTGGAGGGCGACGCGACTTATCGCGCGCGCATCCGCCTCGCCGACGTCCAGCCCGAGCACACCACCGCCGACGCGCTGGCCCAGGCCTGCGCGACGATCTCGGATACGGTGACGATGGCTGGGATCGTGGTGTTCACCGGCACCGGCTCCTCCGCCCGCCGCGTGGCGCGCGAGCGGCCCGCCGCACCGGTGCTGGTGCTGACGCCCTCGCTGAAGACCGCGCGGCGGCTGGCGCTGCAATGGGGCGCCCATGCGGTGCAGACCAAGGACATCGGCAGCTTCGAGGAAATGATCGCCAAGGGTAAGCGCATGGCCCTGCGCCACGGCTTCGGCGAGGCGGGGTCAAAGCTGATCGCCCTGGCTGGCGTGCCGTTCGGGACGCCGGGGGCGACGAACTTGCTCCACGTCGTGACGCTGGTCGGCGACGAGTTGAAGCGGCATCAGGGCGGGGAGTGATCTGCGCTTTGGGTTGAAGGAAGAAAAGGGCCTCCGGCGGGCAAAGAGCGGGGGCCCTTTGCAATCCCATTCCTTTTTTGGGGGTGTGGGCCGGAGGCTGTCGCGTTGGCGGAGACGGCGGGTTTTGAGGGCCGCTTCGCGGCGGGGGGGCTAAAACTTCAGAGCAGATATTGGGTGCGGCGGGGACTGTGTGCATCGGGCGGCAAGCCATCGCCCAACCCGCCTCCGGGTCTGCCGGGAGCGAGATGGTCGGTCTGCGGTTGGGGCGTTGGCGGCGTGGACCACCTATGCGGTGGGCAACAGCCGATGCCTCGCGCATCGATCAGATATCGGGCCACGACTGGAGCCTGCTGACGGGCGTTGTGACGGGCGCGCAGGCGACTGTTCTGATCCTTGTCTCGATGGCGCTGGAGCCGATCCGACACACGGGCGCGCAATGGCTGCGCTCTGGGCAGGTGTCGCTGGGCTTGGCGCTGTTGGCCTCCACCCTGGGCGCAGCCTTGTGGAACCGGGCGAACCCCCTGATGCCGCTGACGAAGATGGGGCAGATGATGCTGTTCGAGACGCTATTTGCCCTGTTCTATGGCTTCCTGTGGGAACAGCGCTGGCCCCGCCCGCACGAAGTCCTCGTCTTTGCGCTTGTCGCTGCCAGCATGCTGTCCTTCATCACCGCCCATCACCGGCGCGCGTCCGTAAACTAGACCGTTTTGCCTCCTCATCGGCGGCCTCGAATATCAGCGGCGTGTCGAGCCGGTAGATCCCATCGCCCAATTTGACCGTGACGGTGTGGGCGGCATTGAGCTGGCGGACCGCCTGTTGGGCCCGCGCGATCGTGCGGAACGGGTGTGCGACACTGCCGTCGCCACGTTCTGCGCCATCGCGCGCTACGGCGATGACGACCGGTTCCGGTTCAGGGCGCCGCCAGATGTGGATGTTTGCGCTGTTGTGCGCGTGGCTTTCCAGCGGGGGCTGATAAACGGGCATGACAGGCCAGGACCGCGTGCCATCGACCGCTGACGCAGGCGTTGCCATTGCGGAAATCATCGCCGCCATGGCAATCGCGTTGCACGGCCAATTTCGCTCCCGGTCCATTGCCATCCTCAATATTATATTGTCTGAGTAATGGGTGGTTTTGGTCAGGCCCGCAATGGTGAATGCCAGCGGCCACCTGCGCGGCGCATATTGTGCTGCGCAGATGGAGCCAGACATCGGCCACACACTCCCGGCGGGCGCACCAGCTGTTTTATGCCGAACTGCCTGATAGCTGGGCTTGGCCTTAGGTCGTGCCGGAGAGCGCTGCCGAGATCGTTGCGGTGGTTTCCTGCAGCACGGCGCAGACGGTTGCCATGTCGAGCTTGGCACCGGCGCCATCGACGAACGGCACGGTGAGGGCGGCTTCCGCAACATCGCCGCGGATGACCGGCGCGGACACATCGGTGATCGCCGTCATCATCGGGCTGGCAAAGGTGATGTAACCGGCCTGCCTCACCCGCCCGAGATTCTCCGTGAGTTGGACGCGGTCGAAGTCCAGCCCGGCCGTCTCAGTCGCGCGGAGCATCTCGTCCCGCGTCGCGTCGGCCTGGAACGCCATCAGGATATGGCCCGAGGCCGAATGGATCAAGGGCCGCTGATACCCCATCCGCACCGCAAACCCGAGCAGTCCCGGTGTTTCGATATTGGCGACCACGACCATCTGATGGCCCGAGGCCATGGCGAGGTGGCAGCTTTGGCCGATACGGTTGGCCATTGCCCGCATCGCCGGCAGCGCGTGGCCGAGCAAATTCTGGATCGGCGGCTGTGCCATGCCCAGCGAGAACAGCCGGTTGGTGACGGAATAGCCCTCACCCGATCGCGCAATATAGCCGTGTTCCTCCAACACTTGCAGCATCCGGAAGATCTCGCTGACCGACCGGCCCAGCGCCGCGGAGATGTCCGTGGTGGGCATCGGGTGCGTCGATGGTGCCAGCAGCTCCAGGATTTCCAGCCCTTTTTGCAGGGCGGGAGCGCGATATTTGCCCTGTGTGGACATGTGCGGGAACGTCCGTTCGAGGAAAGAGCGAGAGTTTCGCTGGGCATAGAGCGCGTACCGGCGGAAGGCAATTTTCTTACCTGTGGAATTGATTTTTATATTTCATTCGACGGGGAAGGCTGTTACCAGCCCGTCAAACGCCCTCCCGATGTGCGGAAGAAGAGGCCGGAGTGGGCGACCATGACCCGACGTCCTCGGGCAATGTTGCTTTCGATCGTGAAAATAACGGCCCGCGATGCGGCCGGTCAAAGGAGGGACAGGATGAGTTCGATGTCCAAGCGGTTCACTATGGGCGCCGCGCGTCTGCTGTTGGGTTCTTCGGTCGCGGCGCTGCTGTCGGTCGGCGCGCAGGCCCAGACGGCCACTGCCAACGCGACACCTTCGCCGGGTGCCGGTCCGGCCCAGCCTGACGCGGAGGCGATTGTCGTCACCGGCGTGCGGGCCAGCTTGCGCTCCGCCCAGAACATCAAGCGCAATTCGCCGCAGATCGTGGATTCGATCGTGGCGGAGGACATTGGCAAGTTGCCCGATCGCAATATCGCGGAATCGCTGCAGCGCATCTCGGGCATACAGATCCAGCGCCAATATGGCGAGGGCAGCTCGGTCCAGATCCGTGGCTTGACGCAAGTGCGCACCGAGCTGAACGGGCGTGACATCTTCACCGCCTCGGCGGCGGGGGAGGGCACCAGCCCGCCCGGAACCTTCAGCCTTGAGGACATGCCCTCAGAGCTGCTCGCGGGGATCGACGTCTACAAGAATCCGTCGTCGGACCTGATCGAGGACCAGCTCAGCGGCACGATCAACCTGCGCACGCGCAAGCCGTTCGATTTCAAGGGCTTCAAGGTCGCGGCCTCGGTCGGTGCCACGTATTACGACCTGGTCAAGGCGGGCCGGCCGTCGGGTTCGCTGCTGGTCAGCGATCGCTGGGACACGGGCATCGGCGAGATCGGCGTGCTGGTCAGCGCCTCGTATCAAAAGACCGCCTTCCGTCAGGACACTATCTCGACCGAGCCGTTCAACACGCTGGACACCAGCGTGAATGCGAACGGCACGCCCAACACGCCGGCGGACTATGCCGCCGCCACGACGCTGGGCCGGCTGGGTCAGACCACCACACTGGCGCATGGCGCCGGCATCGGCGAGGTCTATGGTGATCGCCGCCGCTTCGGCCTTGACATCGCCCTCCAGTGGAAGCCTTCCCCCACACTGGAACTGACCGGCGAGGTGTTCCGCAACGACTACAATTTCCGCTTCGACGACTATAGCTATTTCGGTGAGCCGTCGGGTTCGCAAATGTCGCCGGCGCCGGGTGCGGCGTTCAAGTTCGCGCCCAATGGCGATGTCGTCAGCGGCACCTATAACAATATCGCGGTCGATGCGAACACTAGCCTCGAGACCCGCCATTCGCGCACGACGGACTACTCGTTGAACGCGAAGTGGCGGCCCAGTTCGCGGCTGACGATCACGGCCGACGGTCAGTATGTCAACGCGACGACGCAGGATGTGCGCTCGATCATCGGCCTGAACGGCTCGGGCGATGGCACGCTGGTGCAGAACATCGCGGGATCGACGCCCGCATTCTCGATCTCCACGCCCGAAGGTGTGACAAATCTGGCCAGCTATAACGCCGGTTTCTATCTTGATGACCTGAACCACGCGCAGGCCAAGGACAAGGCCATCCGTCTCGATGTCGAATACAAGTTCGACGGCATTCTGCAATCGATCAAGGCGGGCTTCCGTTATGCCGATCGCTCGAATGTGTTCAGCGACACCGGTTATCGCTACGTCGGGCTCGCCACGGCACCGACCGACGTCCAGACGGTCAGCTTCGGCGACTTCTTCCGTGGGGATGCCTCCATCCCTGCGCAAGGCCTGTTCTTCTCGCGCGACACGACGCTCAGCTATGCAGATACGCTGAAGACGCTCGGCATCGCCGGCCCGGCCACCTATCTGCCGAGCGGAACCAGCACGCAGTCGCAGAAGACTTATGCCGGCTATGTCACCGCCGCGTTCAAGGTGGACCGGATGCCGGTGCCGATCGACGGCAATATCGGCCTGCGGTTTGCGCGCACCCAGCAGGCGGTGACCGGCTATTACCAGCAGACTGATCTCGTCACTGCGGCCGACGGCTCGCAGGGCACAGGGGCGACCACGTCAAACCTCGTCGATTTCGCCAACAGCTACGATTCCTGGTTGCCGAGCCTCAATCTGCGCGCGCACCTGACGGACAACCTGCAGTTGCGCTTCGCCGCCTCGAAGAATATCTCGCGGCCGAGCCTGAGCCAGCTCAACCCCGCACTGACGATCACCGAGCCGGGCAAGGCGCAGATCAACCAGGAGCACGATACCAGCGGCGGCAATCCCTACCTGAAGCCGATGAAGTCGACCAACCTCGACCTGTCAGCGGAATGGTACTTCTCCCATACCGGCTCGCTGACGGCCGCAGGTTTCTACAAGGACATCAAGAACTACATCCAGACGGGCATCTCGCAGCGCAACGTGACCTTCACCGACGGCGTGACGGCGACCTACAACGTGACCTCCTACAGCAATGCCGCGGATGCCAAGGTGAAGGGCTTTGAGCTGTCCTATCAGCAGTTCTTCGATTTCCTGCCGGGTGCGCTCAAGGGGCTGGGGCTGCAGACCAACTTCACGTTTGTCGATTCGAAGGCGCCCAGCCCGGCCACCGAAGGCCCGGTTCACGATGTCTCGCTCGAAGGCCTGTCCAAGTACAATTACAATATCGTTGGGATGTACGAATATCGCAAGATTTCAGCTCGCCTTGCCTACAACTGGCGCAGCCAGTTCCTCGTGACGACGTCGGGCAACGGCACTGGCAACCTGCCGGTGTTCGAAAAGTCGTTCGGTCAGATGGACGCCTCGGTCAGCTATAACGTGACGCCGCACTTCTCGGTGACGCTGAACGGGGTGAACCTGCTCAACACGATGACCTCCACCTACTATGGCATCGAGACGCGCCCGCGCGACGCTATCGTCAATGATCGCCAGATCAGCGGCGTTGCGAAGATCACCTTCTGATCGGTCGCGTCGCGATGGCATCGGAGCCTTTCCACGACTCCTCCTGCGGCCGGAGCTTTCGCTCCGGCCGGCTTTCTCCCACATGGACAGGGAACCGGCCCGACGGCCGGGCGTGAGAGGAACCTGACGATGAGGATGGCCACGACGACAAGGGGGGGCTCGCCCGGACGGGCAGCGATGGTGCTGACCGTGGGGCTGTTTTTCCTGTGGGGGATGGCCAACAATTTGAACGATGTGCTGATCGCCCATTTCCGCCAGTTGTTCCGGCTGGGCGATCTGCAGTCGGGCCTGGTCCAGTCGGCGTTCTATCTGGGCTATTTCTGCTTCGCCATTCCGGCCGCGAACGTGATGCAAAGGCTGGGCTATCGCACGGGGGTCATGATCGGGCTGGGGCTTTATGGTCTCGGCGCGTTGCTGTTCTGGCCGGCCTCATTGATGCTGAGCTATCGTTTCTTCCTTGCCGCCCTGTTCGTGATCGCGAGCGGACTTGCCTTCCTGGAGACGGCGGCCAATCCCATGGTCGCGGCGCTGGGCGCGCCCGAGACGGCGGAGCGCCGGCTCAACCTTGCGCAGGCGTTCAATCCGCTTGGTTCGATGACGGGCGTGGCGCTGGGCGCGACGTTTATCCTGTCGGACCCGGGCAGCTCTGTTGCGGCGCAGGCGGCGGCCGTCAGGATGCCCTATCTGGGGATCGCAGTGGTGGTGATCGTGTGGGCGAGCCTGATCCGGGCGACGCGCTTCCCGGCTGTCGCGCTGCGCGACGCAGAGGTCGCCGTGCCCCGTGCTTTCCGGGCATTGCTGGGCAAGCGGCGCTATCTGGCCGGCGTCGCCGCGCAGTTTTTCTATGTCGGCGCGCAAGTCGGCGTGTGGAGCTTCCTCATCCGGTATGCCGCCGTCGCCATGCCAGCGCTCGGCACGCGCCGGGCCGCGTGGCTGCTGACCGGGTCGCTGGGCTTGTTCATGGCTGGGCGATTCGGCGGATCGGTGCTGATGACGCGCGTGTCGGGGGCCCGGCTGATGCTGGCGTTCGCGTTGATCGATGCGGCGCTGTGTCTGGTGGCGGTGGCGGCGGGCGGGGGGATCGGCGTCGGTGCGCTGGTGCTCTCCAGCGCGTTCATGTCGATCATGTATCCGACGATCTTCGTGCTGACGCTGCGCGGGCTCGGGCCGCTGACCAAGCCGGGCGCTTCGCTGATCGTGATGGCGATCATCGGCGGGGCGGTGCTGACCGCGCTGATGGGCCTGCTGTCCGATTGGGCCGGGACGATCCGCGCGGCGATGCTGGTGCCGGCCGGGTGCTTTGGGGTGGTTGCCCTGTTCGCCCGGATGCATTTGGCAGACGGGCAGGAGGTGGTGGCATGATCGATGCGCATGTCCACCTCTGGCGGTTGGGGCAGAACGACTGCATCTGGCCAACGGCCGATGACGCCGCCATCCACCGCGATGTCGAGTTGGCCGAACTGACGGCGACGCTGGCGGGCAACGGCGTCGATCGCGCGGTGCTGGTCCAGAGCCAGGAGAGCCCACGCGACACCGACTGGCTGCTCGATCTCGCGCGGGGCAGCGACCGGATCGCCGGCGTTGTCGGCTGGGTCGATCTGCACCGCGAGGGCGCGGTCGCCGCGCGCGCCGCCGATCCGTTGTTGGTCGGCCTGCGCCCGATGGTGCAGGGGTGCGCGGCGGACTGGTACGACGATCCGGCGCTCGACCCGGCGTTTGCCGCCATGGCCGCGCATGGACTGGTGCTCGATGCGCTGATCCGACCGCGGCATCTGCCGTCGCTCGCCCGGCTGGCGGCGCGCCATCCGACGCTGGCGATCGTCATCGATCACGCGGCCAAGCCCGGGGCGACAGCGGACTGGCACGCCGCCATCGCGCCGCTGGCCGGGCTGGGCAATGTGCGGGTCAAGCTCTCGGGCCTGATCACCGAAATGCCGGTGGAGCGGATCGGGGAGATCGCCGCCACCCTGCTCGCCGCGTTCGGGGCGGAGCGGCTGATCTGGGGCAGCGACTGGCCGGTGCTGACGATGGCGGGCAGCTATGAGGGCTGGTTGGCGATGGCGCGGGCGTTGATCCCGGCGCGCCACCATGGCGCGGTGTTCGGCGGCAACGCGGCGCGGGTCTATGGGCTGCGGGAGGCGGCGCATGGTTGATCTGCCGCGCCTGGGCATGGGGACGGCCGCGCTCGGCAACCTCTATCGCGCGATCGACGATGCGCAGGCCGAGGCCGCCGTCGCCGCCGCGCTGGCGGGTGGCATCCGCTGGTTCGACACCGCCCCGCATTACGGCTTCGGGCTTGCCGAGGAACGGTTGGGGCGGGCGCTGGGCGCACGCCGCGATGTCATCGTCTCCACCAAGGTGGGCCGGTTGCTGGAGCCGGTCGCCGATCCCGCGCGCGCGCGGCACGGCTTCGTCGATGCCCGGCCGTTCGCGCCGGTGTTCGACTATTCGGCCGATGCCATCCACCGCTCGCTCGATGAGAGCCGCGCGCGGTTGCGCCGCGACCGGATCGACATCCTGCTCGCGCACGACATCGGCGCGCTCACGCATGGCGATCGCCACGAAGAGCGGCTGCGCGAGTTCCTCGACGACGGCTGGCCGGCGATGCGGCGGCTGAGGGATAAGGGGCAGGTCGATGCGATCGGCATCGGTGTCAACGAAGTGGCGATCTGCGTCGATCTGCTCGATCGGATCGACCTCGACGTGATCCTGCTCGCCGGGCGCTACACGTTGCTCGATCGTTCGGCGGCCGAACGCCTGCTACCCGCCTGTGCGGCGCGCGGGGTGAAGGTGATGATCGGCGGGCCCTACAACAGCGGGATCCTCGCGCAGTCGATCGCCGACGACGCGCATTTCGATTACGCGCCGGCCCCGGCGGCAATCCTGGCGCGCGCCCGCGCGTTGCAGGCGACATGCGACCATTTTGGTGTGCCGCTCCCTGTGGCCGCATTGCAATTCCCGCTTCGCCATCCCGCCGTCGCCGCAGTCCTGCCCGGCATGGCCAGCGCCGCCGAGGTCGCCGATGCGCTGGCTCGCCTCGCGACGCCGGTGGACGCGGCGCTGTGGCGCGCGCTCGCCGAGGTTCCTGCATGACCCAACTGATCCTGCTCCATGAGGACGACAATGTCCTCGTCGTCGTCGCGCCGATTGAGGTGGGCGACATCCTGCCCGTCGGCGGCGGCACCGTGCCCGCGCGCGCGGGCGTCACCATCGGCCACAAGGTCGCGCGGCAGGCGTTGCGCCCCGGCGACCGCGTGATCAAGTATGGCGCGCCGATCGGATCGATGATCGCCGCGGCCGAGGCCGGTGACTGGGTCCATCTCCACAACATGCGCAGCGATTACATTGCCGCCCACCTGCGGGCCGCGCCGGAGGAACCGCAATGATCGACGCCTTTCTGCGGCAGGACGGTCGCAAGGGGATCCGCAATGTCGTCGCGGTGGCCTATCTCGTCGAGTGCGCGCATCATGTCGCGCGGCGGATCGTCGATCGCGCCGATGATCCCGATGTGCACCTGATCGGCTTTCCGGGCTGCTATCCCAATGCCTATGCCGCGCGGGTGATGGCGGCGATCGCCACGCATCCCAATGTCGGCGGCGTGGTGCTGGTCTCGCTCGGCTGCGAGAGTTTCGACCGGGATGGCCTGGCAGAGGTGGTGCGCGCCAGCGGCCGGCCGGTCGAACTGCTGGTCATCCAGGAGGCCGGCGGCACGGCGGCAACGATCGCGGCCGGCACCGCGGCGGTGGCGCGCGTCCGTCAGGCCGCCGCATCGACGCCGCGCGCGGCCATGGCGCTGGACGAACTGGTGATCGGCACGATCTGCGGCGGGTCTGATGGCACCAGCGGCATCACCGCCAACCCGGCGGTCGGTCGCGCGTTCGATCGGCTGGTCGCGGCGGGCGCCACCTGCATCTTCGAGGAGACCGGCGAACTGGTCGGTTGCGAGACGATCATGGCCGCCCGCGCCATCACGCCGGAGCTGGGCCGCGAGATCGAGGCCTGCGTGGAAAAGGCCGAGCGCTACTACACGACGATGGGTTTCGGCAGCTTCGCGCCCGGCAATGCCGAGGGCGGGCTCACCACCCAGGAGGAGAAGTCGATGGGGGCCTATTCCAAATCCGGCGCCTCGCCGATCAGCGGGATCATCAAGCCGGGCGATGTGCCGCCGACGGGGGGGCTCTATCTGCTCGACGTCGTGCCCGATGGCGAGCCGCGCTTCGGCTTTCCCAACATCTCGGACAACGCCGAAATCGTCGAGCTGATCTCCTGCGGCGCGCATCTGACGCTGTTCACCACCGGGCGCGGCTCGGTGGTCGGGTCGGCGATCTCGCCGGTGATCAAGATCTGCGCCAATCCGGAAACGGCACGGCGCCTGGCGGCGGACATGGATATCGATGCCGGCCGCATCCTCGAAGGAGACGCGACATTGACCGAGGTAGGGGACGACATTTTCGATCGGGTGATGGCCATCGCGGCCGGCCAGCGCAGCGTGTCCGAGGAATTGGGCCATCGTGAGTTTATCTTGACCTACAAGGCGTTCGAGCCGAGCGGCCCCGCCTGCCTGCCGCGCGCGGCGAGGCCCTCGGCATGAGCGGCCGGCTGGCGGGCAAGACCGCGCTGATCACGGCGGCGGGGCAGGGCATCGGCCGCGCCACCGCGCTGTCGTTCATCGCGCAGGGCGCGCGGGTGATCGCCACGGATGTGCGCGCGGATCTGCTCGATGGGCTCGACGGCGCCGAGCGGCACCGGCTCGATGTGACCGATGCCGCCGCCATCGCCGCCTTGGCAGGTGAGATCGGCACCATCGACGTGCTGTGCAATATCGCCGGCTTCGTCCACGCCGGCACGATCCTCGATTGCGACGAGGCCGCGTGGGACGCGTCGATCAATCTCAACATGACGGCGATGTACCGCACCATCCGCGCCTTCCTGCCGGCGATGCTGGCGGCGGGGCGCGGATCGATCGTCAACGTCGCCTCGGTCGCCAGTTCGATCAAGGGTGTGCCGAACCGCTTCGCCTATGGCGCGACCAAGGCCGGCGTGATCGGCCTCACCAAGGCGGTAGCGGCCGATTTCGTCGGGCAGGGGGTGCGCTGCAACGCGATCTGCCCGGGGACGGTGGAATCGCCCTCGCTGCAACAGCGGTTGCGCGATACCGGCGATTACGCGGGGGCCTACGCACAATTCACCGCCCGCCAGCCGATGGGACGGCTCGGCAGGCCCGAGGAAATCGCCGCGCTCGCGCTCTATCTGGCGAGCGAGGAATCCGCGTTCACCACCGGTGCCGTGCATATTATCGATGGCGGCTGGATCAGTTGAGGAGCAGGATATGAAGCTGGTTCGCTATGGCGCGGCGGGTGCCGAACGCCCCGGCCTGATCGATGCCGAAGGCAAGCTGCGCGATCTGTCCGCGCATGTCGCCGACATCACCGGCGATGTGCTGGGCGCGGAGGCGCTGGCGACGCTTGCCGCGATCGATCCGTCCGGGCTGCCGGCGATCGAGGGCCCGGTGCGATACGGTCCCTGCGTCGGACGTGTCGGCAAGTTCCTGTGTATCGGCCTCAACTATTCGGACCATGCCGCCGAGACAGGCGCGTCCGTTCCGCCCGAACCGATCCTGTTCACCAAGGCGACCAGCGCGATCATCGGCCCGGACGACGATGTTGTGATCCCGCGCGGATCGACCAAGACCGACTGGGAGGTGGAACTGGTCATCGTCATCGGCACGCGTGCCAAATATATCGATGAGGCCGACGCGGCGGCGCATATCGCCGGCTATTGCCTGACCAACGACGTGTCCGAGCGCGCATATCAACTGGAGCGCCACGGCACCTGGGACAAGGGCAAGGGCTGCGACACGTTCGGCCCGATCGGCCCCTGGCTGGTGACCAGCGACGAGATCGCCGATCCGGCCAACCTGGGCATGTGGCTGGAGGTCAACGGCCACCGCTACCAGAACGGCTCGACCGCGACGATGGTCTACAAGCCCGCCTTTCTGGTCAGCTACCTGAGCCGGTTCATGACGCTCCATCCCGGCGACATCATCGCCACCGGCACCCCGCCCGGCGTTGGCATGGGGCAAAAGCCGCCGGTCTTCCTGAAGGACGGCGACGTCATCGAACTCGGGATCGCAGGGCTCGGCACCCAGCGGCAACGGGTGGTCGCGGATCGTGGCTGAGCGGCGGCGGCACGTCCTGCTGCTCGATCTGGTCGATGATCCGCAGGCCATCGCGCGTTACGAGGCGTGGCACGCGGCCGGCGCGCTGCCCCCGGCGATCGGGCGGAGCATCCGCGCCGCGGGCGTGACCGCCATGGACATCTACCGTGCCGGCACACGGCTGGCGATGGTCATGGAGACGGAGGGCGCGTTCGATCCTGCGGCCAAGGCTGCCGCCGACGCCGCCGACCCCGATGTGCAAGCGTGGGAGGCGCTGATGGCGAGTGTCCAGCGCCCGATCCCGGCCGCCGCCCCCGGCGAGAAATGGGCCAGGGCGGCACGCGTTTTCTCGCTCGACGACCAGCCTTGAGGAGCATGCGATGATCGGGACCAGCCGCCGCGCGTTGCTCGCCATGACCGGGGCCGCGATGGTCATGCCATCGGTGGCGCAAGGCGCAACCGATGGCGAGGAGGTGCTGGCGCTGTGGCCGATGGGGCTCCCCGGCGGCCGACCGGCGCCTCCGCTCGTCGAGCGCGTGGACGATCAGGCGCATCCGCCGGCTCCCCCGGATCGCTTCATCACCGGCGTCAGCCAGCCGCGTCTGGTGGTCTATCGGCCGGCGCGGCCCAACGGCGCGGCGGTGCTGCTGATGCCGGGCGGTGGGTATGGCTTCCTGTCCTACGACAACGAGGGCGTCACCCAGGCCCGCTGGCTCAACGCGCTGGGCATTACCGCCTTTATCCTGCTCTATCGCCTCCCGTCCGAGGGCTGGGCGGATCGTGCGGTGGTGCCGCTGCAGGATGCGCAGCGCGCGATCCGGCTGATCCGGAGCCATGCCGCGCGTCTGTCCGTGCGGCCCGATCGCGTGGCGGTTCTGGGCTTTTCGGCGGGCGGACATCTCGCGGGATCGCTGGCGACGCGCCATGCGGAACCGGTTTACACGGCGGTCGATGCGGCGGATGCGCTCTCCGCCCGGCCCGATCTGGCGGGGCTGCTCTATCCGGTGGTCAGCCTCTCGGCCCCGTTCACGCACGCAGGCTCGCGCGACAATCTGCTCGGCGCGTCGGCGAGCGCGGAAGCGCGGCGGCAGGGATCGGTCGAACTGAGGGTGGATGGCGCGACCTCGCCTTGCTTCATCGCGCATGCCGGCGACGACGGTCTCGTGCCGGTGGCCAACAGCCTCGCGCTCTATGCCGCGCTCAACGGCGCGCTGCGGCCGGCGGAGCTGCACGTGTTCAACCGGGGCGGCCACGGCTTCGGTGTACGCCCAGTGCCCCCGGAGCCAGCCGCAGCTTGGCCAAGCCTGTTCCACGCCTTCGGCGCGAGCCTTGGCATTTTTCCGGCTGTCTGATCAGGGCCGGCACAGCATTGGCTTCTCACCTTTAGGCGTTGCGCTTCACATCGGTTTGGGGCTCTTCAGGCCAGCCCGCGCCCCTCGATCCGGAGCCCCGGGACGAACCCGCCGCCGGCCGGAGCGGGCAGGGTGAACCGCAGGCCCACGTCCTCCTGCACGAACGCCACCGGGCCGCCGCCATTGAGCGTCACCCGCTCGATCACCCCGCCCGCCGCGCGGCGGCCGAGGCAGGCGATGCGCGCCTCGCCCACCGGCCAGTCGAGCAGGAACAGGTTGAGCCCGCCGCCACCCGCGGTGATGCGCACATCCTGCGCGGTATAGGGTTTCATATCGGCTTCGCTCTGCATGCCCTTGGGCGGCACGTTGGGGCCCTCGCCAAAGGTGCGCCATGGCCGCGTTCCATAGATGCCGTCGCCGTTGATCGCGAACCATCGCGCGAGATCGGCGAGGATGGCCTCCTCGTCGCTGTCATGCGTGCCATCGGCGCGCAGCGGCACCGAGAGCAGCAGATTGCCGTTCTTGGAGACGACATCGCACAAGCGCTGCACCACCTGCTTTGCGGTTTTGTAGCCGTGGCGCTCGGCGAGCGGGCGGTCGTAGAACCAACTGCCGATGCAGGTGTCGGTCTGCCACGGCTGCGGCCGGATGGCGTCGGCAAAGCCGCGCTCGACATCCTCGACGATGCCCACCCGCTGGCCGGGGGTGAGTTGCTTGCCGGTCAGCACGACGTTGGGGGTGCCGTGCCAGCCAATCGCGCGGTTATAGTAATCGGCGGCGGCCTCTAGCCCGGCCTGACCCAGCGGCAGGTGGTAATCGTCGAAATAGACCAGATCGGGGCGATATTTCGCCACCAGGTCCTTCTGCCGCGCCAGCCATTTCGCCGCATAGGCGCGGCCGCGCGGGCCCGGCGGCACCGCTTCGGTCCACACGCCATCGCGCGCGTCATGCCAGGCGTTCATCGCCGCGATCGAGCGGATGCCGTCGGGCGGCGCATCATAGGGCCCGTTGTAGAGCTCCTGCGGATCGAGCCCGTCCCACCAGGTCCCGGCGCCCTGCGCCTTGCGCAAGTGGTAGGCATCGTAGCGCCGCCCCTGCATCGGCCCCTCGGCATCGTAGCCATAGGCGGTCTGCCACCAGTGCCAGCTATGCGCGGCATGGTTGGAGACGCCGAAGCGCAGGCCCGCCTCGCGCACCACCTTCTCCCATGTGCCAACGATGTCGCGCCGTGGCCCGACGCGCAGGGTGTTCCACGCATGGTGCGCGCTGTCATAGGTATCGAGATTGTCGTGATGGCACGCCAGCGCAGTGAAATAGCGGGCGCCGGCTTGCTTGTAGAGGCCGATCAGCGTCTCGGGCTCCCAGTGCTCGGCCTTCCACAGGTTTTCGATCTCCATGAAGCCGCGCTGGCTGGGATGGCCGTAATGCTGCACATGATGCGCGTAGAAGGGATTGCCCTGCACATACATCAGCCGCCCGTACCAGTCGCCGAACGCCGGCACCGCCTGTGCGCCCCAATGCGCCCAGATGCCGAACTTGGCGTCGCGGAACCAGTCCGGGATGCGCCACGCGGCGGCGAGCGAGGCCCAGTCGGGCCTGACCGTCGCGCCGCGCGCCGCGCCGGCGGTCAGGACAGTGGTCGCACTCGACCCGAGAAATCCGCGGCGGCTGAACATCGTCCTCTCCTCTGCCACCCTCTTGGCAGGGCGGGAATTATCTAGCATAGGTAAAATTCAATATCGCCAATGGAATCGCCGGATGCAAGGGCCAAGTCATCAACCGCCCGCCACGGCCAGGAGGGGCACTCTTATGTCGACGTTTGGGAAAGCCTTGCTGGGCGTGGCGGTGGCGATGTGCAGCCTCACCGCCGCGCATGCCGATCTGCGGTTGGACGGGGACCCGGCGGCCGGCGATCCGACCGGCATTGTCGATGATCCCTGCCCGGTGCATCCCCGGCCCACCGACGAGGCCGGCTGGCGCTTGTGGAACCTCCACATGTACACGCGGGATTTCGGGCAGGTCTGCCGCTATCATGCCGACAATCTCGCGCTGATCGCCGCGCATCGGTCGGTGCGGGTGGTGTTCATGGGCGATTCGATCACCGACAACTGGCAGACGCTCGACCCGACGATGTTTGCCAACGGGCTCGTCGATCGCGGGATCAGCGGGCAGACCACGCCGCAGATGCTGGTGCGCTTTCGCGAGGACGTGATCGCGTTGCACCCGCAGGTGGTGCACATCATGGCCGGCACCAACGACATTGCCGGCAACACCGGCGCCGCGACGCTCTCGTTTGTCGAGGGCAATATCGAGAGCATGGCTGAACTCGCCCGGCTCCACGGGATCAAGGTGATCCTCGCTTCGACCCCGCCGGCCGCGGCCTTTCCGTGGAGCCCGGACAGGCGGCCGGCGCCGCAGATCGTGGCGTTCAACGCCTGGCTGCGCGATTATGCGGCGCGCAATGGCTTCACCTACCTCGATTATCACGCCGCGCTGGCCGATGCCGAGGGTGGGATGAAGGCGGGCCTTTCCAGCGACGGCGTCCACCCGGTCGCGGCCGGCTATGCGATCATGCGCCCGCTGGCGCTGGCCGCTATCGCGACGATACTGGGGCACTGACGATGAAATTGCTTTCGCTCGCCGCTGTGCTGCTGTGCGCCGCCGGCCAGGCCCATGCCGCGCCGCTGGCGACACTCGACCGCTATGGCAGCTTCGTTTCGGTCGAGCCATACGCGCCCAACATCGTGCGGGTGACGATCGCCACCGATCGCGGCGCGGCCGACACTCCGCCCGGCTATGGCCTGATCGCGGCGGCCGATGCCGCCGGCTGGCGCCACAGCGCCGATGCCACTGGCGATGTCTTTGCCTCGCCCGCGCTGACCCTGACCGTCGCACCCGGCCCGGTGCCGCATGTGCCCTCGCAGATGGAGCGCTATTTCGCGCCCGCGCTGCCGCCGGTGGCATTGACCATCACGGGCCCCGACGGCCGCACGATCCTCAGCATGACCGGCTGGGACATGGCGCCGCATGTCGTCAATGGCGAGCACACGTTTCAGGTCGGCGCCAGCTTCGCCACCAGCCCCGACGAGCATTTCTATGGCCTCGGCCAGAACCAGGAGGGCCAGCTCGACCTGCGCGATCGCACGATCGATTGCCGCCACTGGTACGATGCCCCCGCCGGCGAGCAGGTCTGCGTGCCGTTCATGGTCAGCAGCAAGGGCTATGCGGTGCTATGGGACAACCCGTCGCCCACGGTGGTCAGCCCCGGCCTCAACGGGCGCACCCACTGGCAGTCGGAGGTGGGCGAGCGCATTTCGTTCTTCGTCATCACCGGCCCGGCCAGCGATGCGCTCTATGCCGGCTATGCCCACCTGACCGGCGCCACGCCACTGCCGCCCAAAGCCGCCTTCGGTCTGATCCAGAGCAAGGCGCGCTATGAGACGCAGGCCGAGCTGATGGCGGTGGCCGATGGCTATCGCCAGCGCGGCCTGCCGCTCGACGTGATGGTGCTCGACTGGTTCTACTGGACGCGCATGGGCCAGCTCGACATCGATCGTAGCGCCTTTCCCGATCCGGCGGGCATGAACCGCCAGTTGCACGCGATGGGCCTGCACAGCCTGATCTCGGTCTGGCCCCGGTTCGAGAAGGAATCGCGCTATTACGACATGCTCGCGGCCAAGGGCTGGCTGCTTCACCGCGCGGATGGCACGCCTGTCGATGGCCTCGATGTCCGCTCCGATCGCGCCGGGGCGCTGATCGACAGCACCAATCCCGACGCGCGCGCGTGGTACTGGGGCAAGATCCGCGACAATATCGCCAGCCAGGGCTTCGACTGGTTCTGGCTGGACGAAACCGAGCCCGATCTGGTGCCCGATGGCTTCTTCTATGCGATCGGTTCGGGCGACCGCTACCACAACCTGTTCCCGCTGCTCCACACCCAGAGCGTGGCCGAGGGATCGGCGAAGGACCGCCCGGGTGTCCGCAACCTGATCCTGTGCCGCGCCGCCTATCTTGGCGCGCAGCGCAACGGCTGCCTGTTCTGGTCCTCCGATGTGCAGGCGAGCTGGGATGCGCTGCGGCGGCAGGTGCCCGCCGGCCTCGGCTTTACCGCCAGTGGCCTCGCCTATTGGGGCAGCGATACCGGCGGCTGGCAGACCCCTGCCGCGCATGTGCCCGAGCATCCGCCGCTGCTCTCGCCCGCAGGTGCCACCGCGATGGGCGCCGACGATCCCGATTATCCCGAGCTGTTCACCCGCTGGTTCGCCTACAACAGCCTGACCCCGACGCTGCGCATCCACGGCCAGCGGCCGGCGACGGCGCTGTGGGATTATGGCGTGGCGGCCACGCCGGTCCTCGAACAGTTCCTGCGGCTGCGTTATGCTCTGATCCCCTATCTCTATGCGGCGGGTTACGAGACCAGCCGCAGCGGCGCGCCGTTCATGCGCGCGCTGTTCATGGATTTCGGCGGCGATCCGGCGGTCGCGACGATCGGCGATGAATATATGCTCGGCCACGCCTTGCTGGTCGCGCCGGTCACCACCCAGGGCGCGACCAGCCGCCGGGTCTACCTGCCCGCCGGGGCCGACTGGTACGACTGGTGGACCAATGCGAAGATCGCCGGCGGCCAATGGATCACCGCGGCGGCGCCGATCGACCGCATCCCGCTGTTCGTCCGCGCCGGCTCCATCGTGCCGATCGGCGAACAGGTGCCCAGCACCATGACCCGCCAGCCGCTCAAGGAAATCCGCGTCTATCCGGGGGGCGATGCGCGCTTCACGCTCTATGACGACGATGGGGTATCGACCGCGCCGGGCCGCACCGCGACGCTGATCTGGGACGACGCGGCCCAGCGCCTGACCAGCACCGCACCGCTGCCGACGCGCCAGGATGTCCAGGCCCTGCTCCACCGCATGTGAGGCGAAAGACCGCGTTCCAGCGCATCGCATGGGGCCGAAACACATATTGGCGCGTGACCTCGCGCCACAAATCTGGTCGGCTCAGCGGGCCGGCAACCGGGAGATGAATTGATGAGCGAATGGACCCGCCGCGAGATCGGCCTCGGACTTGGCGCCGCCGGGCTGGCCACGCTCGCGCCGCCTGTGGCGCTGGGCGCACAGACGCGCGCCATTGCGCCCCGGCCGACCAACGCGGACCTGCGGTTCCCCAAGGACTTCCTCTGGGGCTGCGCCACCGCCGCCTATCAGATCGAGGGCGCGGTCCACGAGGACGGGCGCGGCGAGACCATCTGGGACGTCTTCGCCCATACCCCCGGCAAGATCGCCAATGGCGACAACGCCGACGTCGCCTGCGACAGCTATCACCGCTATCGCGAGGACATCCAGTTGCTCAAGGCGCTGGGGGTCAAGACCTATCGCCTGTCGATCGCGTGGTCGCGCATCTTTCCAGAGGGGCGGGGCCGACCCAATGCCAAGGGTCTTGCCTACTACAACCGCGTGATCGACGAGCTGCTGGCCAACGGCATCACGCCCTATGTTACCCTGTTTCACTGGGATCTGCCGTCGGCGCTGCCGGGCGAGTGGCAATCGCGCGACACGGCTTATGCCTTTGCCGATTATGCGGGCTTCATGGCCGGGGCATTGTCCGATCGTGTCACGCATTTCATGACGGTCAACGAATTGCGTTGCTTCACCGACATCGGTCATCAGCAGGGCATCCACGCGCCCGGCCTGCGCCTGCCGCCGGCGCAAGTGAACCAGGTGCGGCACCACGGCGTGCTGGCGCATGGCCTGGGCGTGCAGGCGATCCGCGCCCACGCGCGTGCAGGCACGCAAGTTGGCCTTGCCGACAATACCAGCTTCTTCGTCCCGGTCATCGAGACCCCCGAGCACATCGCCGCCGCGCGCAAGGCCACGCGCGAGGAGAACGCCATGTTCCTCACCGCGATCATGGAGGGGCGCTATCTCGACAGCTATCTGGCGAAAGAGGGCGCCAACGCCCCCCGGGTGCAGGCCGGCGACATGCAGGCGATCGGCAGCCCGCTCGATTTCGTCGCGCTCAACGTTTACACGCCGTCCTATGTGCGGGCCGATGATGCGGCGCCGGGCTACAGGATCCTGCCGCACACCGAACATTCCCCCCGGCTCGCCTCGCCCTGGCTCTATGTCGGTCCAGAGGTCGCCTATTGGGCCGTGCGCACGGTCAGCGAGCTGTGGAAGCCCAAGGCACTCTACATTTCCGAGAACGGCTGTTCGGCCGACGACACGGTCGTCGATGGCCGGGTCGATGATCCCGATCGCATCATGTATCTGCGCAATTGCCTGACCCATTTCCAGCGCGCGACGCGTGAGGGCTATCCGCTCAAGGGCTATTTCTTGTGGAGCCTGATGGACAATTTCGAATGGGCCGATGGCTATACCCGGCGCTTTGGTGTGCACTATGTCGATTTCGCGACGCAGCAGCGGATCCCCAAGCTGAGCGCCGAATGGTACCGCGAACTGATCCGTCACAACGCGCTGGTCTGACGCCGGTCAGCCGGGCAGCATAGCGCCCGGCTGACGGGTTTTGCGGGCGCTCCGTCTGGTTGACTCGCACGCTCCCACCAGCCGGTCTGGTCGCTCGGCCGCATCCTTCTCCTGTCTGCCGGCCCCACCGCTTCAGCCCTGCTTGGGCCGCCGACGGTTCGCGCCGGCCATCGGCATTCCGCTGCATCGATCGTCCGGATCGCGCCGACAAACAAAAAGGGCCGGATTTCTCCGGCCCTTTCCGCATTCTATCGGCAGGTTAAGGCTTAGTTGCCCGCGCCCGGCCCGTAGTTGATTTCCACACGACGGTTCTGCAACTCGCGCACACCGTCGGCGGTGGGCACGCGCTGGTGTGTCTTGCCGAAGCCCTGCGTGGCGATCGTGCTGTCGGCGATGCCGTGCGCGGTCAGATAGCCCTTCACGGTCGTCGCGCGACGGATCGAAAGGCCGATGTTGTACTTCGCCGAACCCGAGCTGTCGGTATAGCCGTTGACCTGGATCGGCACGGTACCGCAGTTGCCATAGGCCTGCACCGCGTTGTCCAGCACCGAAGCGGCCTCAGGCGTGATGTCCGACTTGTTCCAGTCGAAGAACACGATGTACGGCCCCTTGTTGCACACCGGAGCCGGCGGCGGCGGCGGCGGGGGAGGCGGCGGAGGAGGCGGGGGCGGCGGCGGCGGGGGAGGCGGCGGGGGAGGCGGCGGCGGTGTCGGCGAACCGAAGTTGTAGGTCAGCGAACCCAGCAGCGAGTGCGTGTGATAGTGGCCGCGCAGCGCCACGCCGGCGGTGTCGACAAACTTATCGGCAGCCTGCGAATCGAAGTAACGATAGGTCAGGCCCACGTCCAAATGCGAGGTCAGCGGCTGGCGCAGACCAGCCAGGATCTGCCAGGCAAACCCGCTCGACGAATCGCGAATGGTGTAGAGGTTGGTGTTGGCATGGCTCGTCACGCGCGCCACGCCGGCGCCGCCGCCGACAAAGCCCTGCAGCCCATCATCGGGGCCGAAGTCCAGCAGCGCGTTCGCCATGAACGACAACGCCGAGGTGTGGCTCTGGTAAGCCGTCAGCGTCTGGGTCGTCGAGATCAGGCTGCTGGCCTTGTTACGGCGATACCCGGTTTCGCCTTCCAGACGGAACTTACCGAAATCATAACCGATCTTGCCATCGACGTCATAGCCGGCCTTATAGTTCTCGCTGAAGACCTGCGCGCTGGTGGCATGAACGAGGTATGTTTCGTCCTGCGCCAGCACGGCGCCGGCATCACCTTCGACGTACCAAGACTTGTCGCGGGCGAGAGCGGGTGAAGCAAGGGCTGTCGAGGCCAATGCCAGCCCCAAGACGATCCTGCGCATTTATGGTTCCCCTTTTGGACACAAAACCAATACCATTTCGGTAAGGATTAGCGTGTTTGCCGCAAGTGCGCAAGCAGCCTTAGCTGCGCATTGTTGCATAAATACAACAATGCGCAGGGGACTTTGCGTAAGCAGCGTCCTCAAGAAGTACTGAATATGCCGGCTTGCTGCAAGGCAGCAATGAGCGCCGCAATCGCGGTACGCGCCTCGACATCCACCGTCGCCCCACCGGCGGGCGCGGCGGGCTGCGCCGGTGCCTGCCATCCGCCTGCATACAACAGCGTTTGCCCCGTCGCCCGGTTCAGCACGTTCATCCCGTCACGTGGCGCGATGAACACCCAGTTGCCCGCCTGACACGCGGCCACGCTGCCATCCCGTCCCGCCCAGGCGCCGGTCCCGCCCGATCCGACCAGCCAGTTGGTCCCGTTCACAGGAGATGCCGGCGGCACTGTGGCGATGCCCTCGACGGCACATCCCAACATCGCGTCGATCACGGCCAGCGCCTCATTGACGCAAAGCTCCTTCTGCGCCTGCGCGGCATAGAGCAAAGGCAACCCGAACCGCGGGCTGACCGACGAAAAAACCGGCAAAGACGCCATCTCGTTTCTCCCAAAAAGGCCCTCAGGCCGGCATCGCCACCCACGTCGGCGCAGAGAGCGCATAAGTCCCCGCCTGCCGGATCCAGAACTGCGTCCCCGCCGGCTGCGCGCGCAATGCCGCCACATCCGCCGCCGCAATCGTCAGCCCCGGCGCCGCAACCGTCCACCCCGCCACCGGCGCGGTCAGCGCGCCAAACCCCACTACATAGCTTTCGCTTTCCTCGACCAACGGCACATCCACCCCATCGGTCCAACGCCACATCCCCCGCGCGCGCCGGATCCAGGAGAGCGCCACACTGCCATCGCCCAGCACCGTCGCCGTCGCCGCCACCGGCGCCACCGGCGTCAACGAGATCCCGGCATTGACGATCGGCGCCACCACCGGCGCCGCATCCGCCAGCCCGATCGCCGCCACCTCGATCCCCGCCGGCAACCCCGCCGGCAGAGTCACCGCCGTCGGCACGCCATTCAGCAACACGAACGCTTCACCCAAAACATGCGATCCCACCGCCGCCTCGGTCGCCCCGCGCCCGCGCAGTAAGCCACTCAACCGCCAGACCCCGCCACCCAACGCCACTGCCGAGCCAAACTGGATCAACTCGCCCCCCAGCAGTGCCGTATTGGCACCACCGATCAACTGGTCGGCGGTCGCATCGGTCAAGGCCATCCCCGGCGCGGCCAGTTGCACCGTCACCGACCCCACCCGGTCGAACATCATCGGCGAGGCCGCCGCCAACACCGATGTCGCCACCCCCATGGTGCACTGCAACCTTCCGGTGGCCCCCACCGCGTCCAGCGCCCCCGAACCATCGTCGGTATAAAGCGTTGCCCCCGCCCATCCTGCCCCCGCCGAGGCAGCCGCCGCAAACACCTGCGGCGTCGTCGCCGTCGTCACCCCCTGATAAGGCAATTCAAATGCCACCAGTTCGGTCGCGCCCACCGCCAGATCGGCCGCCACGTTGCCCGCCCCCGCCGAAGTCGCGATCCCCCCCGTCGCCGCCACCGGCGCCATCCGCTCCAGCGTCAGTTCCACCCCCGTCGTGCGCCATTCCCACTCGGTCACGCGCCAGGTTCCCGCCACGTCCGGCACAGTCACCAGCGTCCCCGGCACTACCGCCGGATCCAACTCGCATGTCCGCCACTGGATCGTTTCGCGCGCCCAATCGGCATTGTGCGCCGCCTGCGTCACCAGCGCAAAGGCATCCGCCGCATCCAGCGCCGCCGGCAACTGCAAGGTCTTCGGCTGCCCCGCCAGCGCCTGCCCGAACGCCCGCTGCGACCCCGGCTGATAATCCAGATCGACATCGTAATAGCGCAACACCAACGGTGGATTGTCCGGCGCCGGCATCCGCTTGCGCACGAACCCGGTCTTGCCGCCAAAGTCCTCCGCCGCCCCCGAAACCGCCGCCTCGGCCAGCGCGATCGCCCCCCCGCCATTCTGCGCGTACAGATTCAGCGCCGTACCATCGGCATCGCAACTCATCGGAAACACGGTCTGAAACTTCTCCAACGTCGCCTTGTAAGTCCCCTCGCAGGCATAGCCATCGACCCCCGGCAAGGCCACGGCGGCATTCACCGCTTGCGGCAACCCGTCGAACAGCGGCTCCAACGTCAACGCCCCGCTATCGGCAAACACCTCGAAGGTCAGCGCCGGGATCCGGTTGCCAAAGTTGCTCAGGTCCAGATCCTCGAACACCACATAGGAGATCCCGCGAAACGCCGGGCATAAGCTGGCCCCCTCGGCGGAGGCGATCACCGAGTCCTGCGGCTGCGCATGGCTGCCGTCATAGAACCGCATCGTCCCGCTGACTTTCATGTCGCCGGCGGCCCCGCGCAACAGGTACCCGTCGGCCCAGATCCGCCCCACACTGGCCAGCGCCCGGCTCGACAACGCCACCGCAAACGAAACGGTATAGCTATACGTCGTCACCGAGGGGCTCATTTTCCCCCCCTGCGAATTCTTGTGCTCAACCAGATCAGTGGCCCAGATGATCGACCCCGCCACCCGCATCCGCCCGAAATGCCGGGGAATGCCCGACCCATAGCTCGAGGTCGTCACGGTCAGGTCGTTCAGCCTGGGCCCCTGCACCGATCCGCCGAACAGGCTGTTGTCGACCTGCTCGCCGGCCATCGCGCCGATCGCACCCCCCAGCGGCCCGGCCACGATTGTGCCGAGTGTTGCGAAAACCAGCGTTGCCATCGATCACTCTCCGTTCAGACGCCACCGCGCCCGCAAGTCCCACGCCACGGGCAAGGCCCCGCGCACCACCCGTCGCAACCCGGCATGGGCATGGACGATGCCGCCGCCGCTGTCGGCCACCGCCAGATGAAACTGCGCCGGCCCCAGCGCGAACAACATCACGTCCCCCGGCCGCCCCGGCCCTGCGGCCGGCACCAGCCCGCAAGCCGCCGCCCCGCCCAGCAACCCCTCCACCGAGCGCATCTTCATCGCATAGCCCACCGGCACCGCCGCGCCGCGCCCGATCCCGGCCAAAGCCGCGCCGACCACCCCCACGCAATCCAGCCCCGTCGCCACATCGCGCCCGTGCAGCCGGAACGGCACCCCCACCAGCGCCTCGGCGGCCAAAGCCAGCCGCACCCCGGCATCACGCCACGCCATAGCGCACGATCATGTCGTTCCCCGGCAGGAACGGCTCGCCCTGAAAGTTGATCGCATTGCCAAACCGCGTCGAACACGTCGCCAAAGTATGGTCACACCCCTCGGTCACCACCACGGCGGTGCCCACCGGGATCGCCAGATCCACCGGCTGCCCCAACACCAATGCCCCACCGTTCAGCCCGGTCACCGTCATCGCGATCCCGGCATAGGGCCCGCCCAGCCAGCGCACAGTCCCCGCCACCAACGCCGAAGCCGCCGGCCCCCCACTCAAGGTCACCGCATTCCCGCCCAGATCCTGCGCCGCCACCATGGCCCCATGGGTAAACCGCGCCACCGAAAGTCCACACCCCAACCCGCAAAACCCCGCCCGACACGTCGGGCTGGTCTTGGGCACCGGATCGATCAACAAGTCCCGCTTCCGGGATTGCAGATCGGCGGTGAACTCCACTCCGCTGTCGCTCACCGCCCCGATCGTCCCGCTGTAAACCGCCTGAAACTCCAGCGTCGCCCAATCCACCAGCCCGATCGCCACGACAGCCCCGTCATACCGCCCCGCCACCAGGTCACACGCCCGGATCATGTCTGACGAGATCGCCCCCTGCACCTCGGCGCTATCGGCATCGAACCCCGCCGACCGACGCACGGCCGAAGGCACCATCCCTGGCGAAGCACTGTGCCACACCCCATCGAACCACAGATCGGCATCATGCGTGGTGAACCCCAGGGTCACCCCATCGGTCCGCGCCACCCGCCAATATGTCGCGACCGTTTCCAGATCGCCCGCAAACCACACCCGGCTCATGACGCCTCCCGGATCTCGACGACAGGCACGCTCGGCGCCTCCCCGGCGGCAAAGGTCGCCCCGGTAATCTGCAAGGAATCGCTCTCGAACCGCACCGGCACATCGAACAGGAACCCGGCGGTCACCACCGCCCCCGCCGCCGGCGCCACCGCAAACGACACGACGCCCCCCGTACCCAGCGTCCACCCGCTGCCAACCGCCACGCCATTCACCGCCACCAGCAAACTCGCCGCCTGAGGCCGCGTAATCGGCCGCACCTGTGCGTCGTCTCCGCTCGCGCCATAGCTCTTGACCAACTGAAACGCTGAAGTCGTCCCGTCCCCGCCACCAATCACCTGATCGGTCGCCCCCGGCACCCCGGTCATCCCGGCCGAACTGAAGTCGGTCGGATCGGTCAGCAGAAACCCCCGCGCCGCGCCCCGTCGCGCCCGAAAAAAGGCGATCAACGTGCCAATATCGGTATCGCTCCGCACCCCGGGCCCCACGTCAAACCGCAACAGCGCATTGCCCCACAAACTGTTGCGCCGCTCAAACCCCGATGCGGTCACGATGATCGCCGTCGAGAATTCGGGCGCCACCCGCGTATCCAGCGCCAGCGCCAGCGGAAAATAGACCTCGTCAACCGCCTGCATCTCGCTGTCCTCCCACCCCGGATTGCGCGTGTACCCATCGCGACAGACCTCGGGCGCCGCCCAGATGAACACCTCGTGGGCGCCCCGCGCCAAAGCCTGATCGGCCCCGGCATCGATCGCGCACCACTGGTCGGTCGAACTGCCCGCCGCCACAAATCCGGCGAAATAGTCCTGCGCCGCCGCCGGATAGCCCAACCGCGCATCCACCGTCGCATAGCCCGCTGCCCGCAAGGCATCCCGCCCCCCGGTCAGCCACTCATAATCCTCCACCTGCAACCGATCGAAAGCAGGTGCCGCCCACCCCACCGGCACGTTCGCGCGGCAAGCATCCGGCATCGTCGGATCCAAAACCGTCGGCAAATAGGCCAACAGCAAGCATTCCGCCCCCCCCGTCCCCGCCGCCGCCCGCACGGCAGCAACGATCCCCGCCGTCGCCCCCGCCAACAAGGCCCCCGCCGCATCCAGCAACGCCTGCTGCTGCGCGGTCAAAGCCGCCCGCAACGTCGGGATCTCCACCGGGCTCCCGCCCAGGGCCGCCCGCGCCGCCGCATCGTAAATGCAGATCTCGCCGTCCCCGGTGACCCACCACCAGGGCTCGCCCACCTGCACCCGCACCGCCACCCCGGCCGCCAGCATCAACCCGACAAACGCCGAGGCCACCCCCTGCAACCACCCCATCGCCGCCGCACGCGCCGGCGAGAGCAAAGTCGAAGGCGGCACCCACCCGGTCAACGCCGGCGCGCCAGCAAACGTCTGCTGCCCCCACCCGGCCGGGCAATACTGCGCCAACACCTCGAACGAGATCGACATCACCGGCGACAACCCCGCCCCCGCACAGGCGCGCAAAAACGCAGCATGCCAAGCCACCGCCGGCACATTCAGCACCGCCCCGGACGGCTGCACGACAAACCCGCCACTCGCCGCCACCAAACCAAAATGGTGGCTCATCCCCACATAATGAACCAGTGACCCGCGATAGCCCAGTTGCACCGCCGTCCGCACCAGCCGCGCCGGCGTCTGCGTGCCGCTGTCATCGAAATCGCTGGTCATCGCCAACCCATGCGGCGGCACCCACACATCGCCGATCCGCAACATGGCATTGTCGCCCGAACAGACGATCGCGGACATCTCCGCCCACCCGTCCACCGGCCCCGCCAATGCGGCCGAAGACCCGCCGACATACCCCGCCGGCACCAACGAAATGAACATCTCGGAGATCGCCGCCGGCCACACCGGATCGTCGCCGTCCCCCAACGCCCACCCCCCGGCCAAAGCGGAAAACGGCAACGTCACCACCGCATCGGTCGGCGTGCCGCTGGCATAGTTCCACAACCGCACATACCAGGTATGCGCCGCCCCGGTGCTATCCAAGCCATTGATCGTCAACGTCGGCCCATTCACCTGGTCCAACGCGACCACGCCGCCCGACTGCCAGCGGAACGACAACGTCGCCCCCGAATAATCCAGCAACGTCTCATAGGCGAGCAACGGATGGTCCAGCGTATCCGCACTGGCCCAGATCAGCCCGCACAGATCCCCCTGGGTCATGAACGTCGCATCCACGCGCAAGGCGTCGGGCGCGGTGGTCGTCACCGCCGCCACCATCGGGCGCGGAAAGTTCACGGTCCAGAACCGCGGATCGAACCGCTGGATCCAGCTATAGTCCTGCCCGTCACGCGCCTTCGCGAGCCAGAATGCCATCACATCGCTCCCGTTTGGTCGCCACTATTCCGCAACAGCCGGCACCATCACATCCGTCGTCAGTAAGGCCCGATCGCCCGCCGCACCGCGCTGGCAATCTGCCGGCTGGATCGCTGCAACGATTGCGGCACATTGCTGCCGGCGGGCGCGGCGATGCTGATCGAAACCTGCACAGTGCGCCCCGCTGGCGCACCCACCGCCTGCCCCCCGGTCACGCCCAGAGGCTCCATCGTGCCGTCGACCAACGGCCCGCTCACCACCGGCCCATCGCCTCCCGGATCATTCGCCATCATCGCGCTCCCCAAATTGCCTGTGATCGCAGCGGGCAAAAAACCGGCGCCCACTTGTTTGCCCGACGCCCGCAGTCACGCCCACACCACCGCGCCGGAACTCTCAAGCTGCATGGTGTAAGTCCGCTCGCCATCGTAATCCCCGGCATAGGCCAGCTTCTGCACCAGGAATCCCCCGGTCAGCGTGTGCCCATCCTCAAAGCTCAACTGATACGCGGCGATCGTCCCCGACAGCGCATTGGCAAAGATCGCCGCCTCGGCGTCGCTGCCCATGAACACCCCGGTCGCCGCCACCGCGATCGATCGCGCCCCACCGCCGTTCAGCAATGTCCGCCAGCCACCACTGCCCAGGTTGGTCACCACCACGGCCTGCCCCGCGACCGAGATCTGCGTCGTCCGCAACCCCGCCACGGTGTCAAACGCCGCCGGCACCGCCCCATTGGAAATCTTCAGCAGAAACGCTGCCCCCGTCTGCGCGACCATGCCATCCCCTCCGCCCAAATCTCAAACCGCCAACACCCGAAAGCGATAGGTCAGCACCATGCCGCGCACCGTCGGTCCCGCCTGCGCCACGCTGCTCTTCACGAACCGCACGCTCACCACGCGAAACCCCGCCTGCGCCGCCGGCATCGCCTGCACGGCACTGTCCACCGCCACCGCCAAAGCCGCCGCATCTCCCGGCACCTCACCGCGACACTGCAACTGCAAAGCCAAGCGCACCTCGGCCCCGGTCTCGGTCTTGGTGCTCCAATCGACGGCAGAACTGCTCACCACCGCCAGCCACGGCAAAGTCGGCCGCGCCGGCTTCTCCTCGCTGACACAGCTCAACAACCCCGCCAGCCCCGGCGCCCCGTCCAGCCAAGCGAGCAAAGCCCCGCGCACCAGCGTCTCCATGCCCAGCCCCCCGCTCATGCCAGCCGCACCCGCCGCCAGGGCATCCACAACGCCGTCACCGAGGCCGGCGGCACCGTCCCGCTCGCCACCGAAGCACTGCTCTGAAACAGGTTCCCCGCGAGGCACACGATCCCCTGCCGGATCGGCCCCGGCAAAGCGTCCCACGTCGGCGCCAACCCGGCGGTAAAGCTGACGACGCATCGCCCAAACCCGGCGTCACCCTGCACCCGCACGGCACACCCGCCCTCGGCATCGATCCGCACGGCAAAGGTCCCGGCGGCCAAAGCCGTCCGCGTCCCATCCACCGCCACGCCCGCAACACCGCTCACCGCCAGAACAGGCCGCGTCACCAGCGCCTGCCACCCCGGCGCCGCGCGCCCATCGCGCGCCCAGGGCGCCGCCCCCCAGGGCCACTCGGCCAAAGCCGGCACCCCCGGCGGCAAAGGCGCGCGCCCGGTCGCAGCCGGCAAAGCCAACATCTCCTCGCAGCCGCACGCAATCGGCACCAAGCCAATGAAATCGGCGCAAATATCGGTCGCCGTCGCCAACAGCGCAGCCAAAGCCGCATCGTTCACGCCCGAGGCGATCCCCAGCCAGTCCTTCAATTCGGACAGTGCGTCCGGCGGCAGCACCGCCGGGTTCACGATAACCCGCATCATGGCGGTCTCCAGATGAAAAGGCCCGATCGGGCGTCCGTCGAAAAGGGGCACCCGCCGCCAAAACGGCGGGCGCCAGTCCCCGGCCGGGGGAAGAAAGGGGAGAACCCCCGGCCGGGTCGTCAGGCACCGGAGCCGTCACCGGCCCCGCCGCCCTCAGCTTGCCGCGATGGTCATCAGCTTGATGGCATTGCTGTCCAGCACCTGCCCGCCCACGCGCTTGGTCGCATAGAACGAGACAAACGGCTTGTTCGAGAACGGATCGCGCAGGATGCGCGTGCCGGTGCGCTCGGTGATCAGATAGCCCGCCTCAAAGTTGCCAAAGGCGATGGGGCTGGCCCCGGCGGCGACATTGGGCATGTCGGCGGCCTCGACCACCGCATAGCCCAGCAGACGATCGGGCGCCTTGTCCATGATCCCCGGCTGCCACAGATAGTCGCCCACGGTATCCTTCAGCTTGCGAATGCTCGCCAGCGTCGAGGCATTCATCACCCACACCGCATTCTGCCGGTGCGAGGGATGCAGCGCCATCACCATGTCGATCAGATGCAGATCGGGCGAGGAATCAAACCCCGCAGCACTGCCCGAAGGCACATACTGCACCGTGCCGAACGGACGGCTGCCATCCGCCGCCGCACTCGTCGCCACGTTCAACAGGCCCGAGGGCTGGTTGGTCCCCGTGCCATTGACGAAAGCCGCACCCTCGGCCCGCGCAAACTCCTGCGCGATCTCATTGGCCAGCCACGCCTCCAGATCGAACACCGAGTCATCCAGCATCGCCTGCGTCGCCGAAGGGTTGGCATAAAGCTCACCATGCGGCGGGATGATCTCGGCAAAGGTCGGCTCGTTGGTCTCCCCCCGCGCGCCCGTCTCGCTCACCCAACCCGAAGCGGTGCCGCCCAGGCTGATCAGCTTGCGATAGTCCGAGGTGCTCGTCTGCACCACCTGCGCGATCCGGCGGATCGGGCTGATGCGCAGCAACACTTCGGACACCCGCTTGTCCAGCTCGGTCGGCACCAGATAGCCGCCCTGCGAAGGCGACAGTTCGTTGATCGACTTCAACTCGCTCTCACGCCCCGCCCGCAGATAGCCATCCACAAAGCCCTTCATCTCCACCCCGCGCCCAGCGCCACCCAACATGGGCCGCTGCGGCGCGCGGGCAATCCGCTCGATCCGGCTCTTGATCTCGTCAAACTCACCACGCAGCGCCCCGATCGCGCTGTCGACAGCATCCTGCCGCGCCACAATGTCAAACGACGCCTCAAGGCCACCGTTGTCGTGCTCATTCTCCATGGGGTCTTCACCTTTCACCGAAAAGACCGCCCCCAAAGGCGGCCGACAAAAAGACTTGATAAGAAAAGGATAGATGCGAGGGGCGCCCTGTGTGCCGATTTCTCGAGAGAAATCGGTTGGCCCCTCGCGCTCCCATGACTTGTCCACGTCACGCCCAGCCCGCAGCCAAGCGCCAGATTGCGAGCGGGCAGGGAGCTACCATCGCCACCAAGCGCCCGCGGCGAAGCCGCAATATTTGAAAGCCGCTTCGCGGCATGGCCCAACGCCGCCAATCAAGCGCAACGCAGACAGGAACGGGGAGCGCGAGGGGTTTGCCCCTCGCATCCACCTTTTCTAAAACTAAAACCTATTCAACCATATGCACCCGCGCCCCATGCTGCATGGGATGCGTCACCAGGCTGACCTCAAACAGATCGACATCGCGCAACTCGCGCCCCTCGGCATCGCGGCTAAAGTCCCGCGCCCGATACCCAAACGACAGCCCCGTGACCTTCCCGGCCTTCAAAGCCGCCGCCGCGCCCCCCTTGGCGTTGTCCAGAGTCGCGACCACCGCCAACCCGCGATCGTCCTCAGCGGCGGTCTCGATCCACCCGATCCGCACATCGGGCCGATGCTGCCAAAACAACGGCAACCGCACCTTCTCCGCCAGACTGCGCGAAAAAGCCCCCCGCCGGATCACATCGCGCCCCGCATCGCGCCGATCAAACAACGCCGCATAGCCCGCAAACCGCAACGCCGCGCTCACCGCAGCACCCCCGACCGCCACGCCAGCCCCAGCATCACCAGCGCCAGCACCCCGCGCACCGCCCAGCCCACCACCACGCGCCACGCTGACCGTTTGGCATCGCGCCAGGCCCGCACCAACTCGCGCAGTTGCGCCAGATCATCGCTGGCCCCCGGCTCGCCGAGGCCCATCCGCGCCAAAGTCCGCGCCGCGCCCAGTTCGCTCGCCTCCTCGACAATCGCGCGCAACGTCACCAGATCCGCGCCCTGGTCAGACCCCTGCGCGATCAGCCGCGCCAGCATGTCCTCGCGCATCACAGCCCGTCATCCGCACCACGCGCCGCCACCGCGCCCTCGTCGGCCAACACCGCATCCGCACCCGCCGCACCGCGCGCCGGCAACCCCAACATCGCCCGCTTCTCGTCCTCATCCAGAAACGTCGCGGCATTGACCTGCTGCCACAAAGCCTGCCGATCCTCGGCCAAAGCCGGCACATGATCCAGATCGATGGCCAAGGCCCCTTCCGGAAACCACGCCGCCAACCCCTCGACCAACGCGCCGAAAATCTTCGAAGCCATCGGCAAAATCGTCAGCCGCCACAGCGCCCGATTGGCCTCGCGATAATTGCTGTACGTCGCATCCCCCGGCAGCCCCAACAGCACCGGCGGCACACCAAACGCCAAAGCAATATCCCGCGCCGCCGCCGCTTTCAGCGCCGCAAAATCCATATCCGTCGGGCTCAGCGACAATGACTGCCACTTCAACCCGCCCTCCAGCAGCAAAGGCCGCCCGGCATTCATCGCCCCGGAAAACGCCCCCGCCAACTCGTCCTTCAACCGCGCGAACTGCTCGGGCGAGAGCCCCCCCGCACCCCCCGCATCATAGATCAACGCCCCCGAAGGCCGCGCCGCATTCTCCAACAGCGTCCGGTTCCACGCCGACGCCGCATTATGCACCGCAATCGCCATGTCGGCGGGGCTCAAACACCCGGCGCCATACAAATCATCCCCCGGATGAAACCCCCGCACATGGATCACATTCGGCGAGGCATCCCCATCCAGCAAAGGCAGGTTCAACACCTGATCCCCCACCCGATAGGCCAAAGCCACCGGCCAGCCATCCCCCCCGGCAACCATCGAGACCCGCTCGGGCCGCAAAGCAAACAGCTCCACCGGCACCCCCTCGGCGTCCTTCAACACCTGCACATAGGCATTGCCATGGAGCAGCAACTGGCTCGCCACCGTCTCCAGCAACGATTGCCCCGCCGAACACGCCTGCACCAGCGCCACCAACCCCGCATCGCCCGACAAAGGCGCCCCACCAATGCCATCGGCAATCAACCGCACCGCCCGATGCGCCACCGGGTTCTCCAGATACCCCCGCTTGACACTGGTCCCATATTCATAAGGCGCATGCCCCCCCGGCTCCCCAAAGAACCACGGCGAAGCATACCCCCGCGACAGCGGCACCCGGCCCCCACGACCCTTGAACGCACCGGCAAGCGACTGGAAAAAACGCATGGCAAATCACCCCTCGGCGGAGGCCGGACGCGCACGTCCGATCCCGGATCAGGAAAGAAAAAGGGAAAATGCGAGGGTCACGACCCTCGCGCTCCCATGACTGCATAAGGCGCACCCCGCCGCACCCTCGTGCCACAATGGCAACGGGGCAGGGATCACGTTCACGAGGCAGCACCTGCGGCGAAGCCGCAATAAAGCCTGCGGCACCTCAACCTCACACCACGCCGAGCGCAAGGCGCAACGAAGACACGTAAAGGGAGCGCGAGGGGTGTGCCCCTCGCATTTCACCCTTCAACTTGATCGCAAAACCGTCAAAACAACCGATGCACCCTCGGCACCGCCCCGGCCCGCCCCAACAACAGCTCGGTCAAAGCCCAAACGCAAGCATCCGCCCGATCCGGCGACCGCCCCGGTCCGGCATAGGCCTCGCCGACAACGAACCCGCAAAGCTCGTCTTCCAAAGCGCCAAACACGCCCGCATGCCGCACCCGCCCGGCCTCATACAAGGCAGCCACAGGCTCCGCCCGCGCCACCTTGCCAACCCGCGCATGCACCAACCGCACCGGCAGTCCGACCTCAGCCGCCCGCAAAACGCTCTCGACCATAGCCCCTCCCTGGTTGGCCTCAGCCACCACGCGATCCGCCGACCAGGCACAAGCCGCCTCGGCCACCGCCCGCGCCCACCGCTCGGGCGAGGGCCGCGCCACACTGGCATCCGCCAGCACCCGCGCCACCCCATCCTCGCCCAGCCCGACCACAACAATCCCGCAAGCATCGCCGCCGTCAGAGGCCGGCGGGTCCACCCCCACCACCACCCGCGCCATCGCCGGCACCGGCCCGCTCTCGCGGCACCCCTCCAACATCGCCCGCGTCCAAAGCGCCCCAGGCGTGTCCAGGATCAGCTCACCCTCCAACTCCTGCCGCACCAGCGACGTCCCGCCCAGCGCCCGCCGCATGTCGTCCAGAAACCGCAGAGGCAGGTGCACGGCGTTGTCTGCGCTGCCCCCCCGCGTCACCACCACGCCATCCTCGTCGATCACCCGCTTTAGCAACGCCACTGCCCGCGGCGTCGTCGTTGCCACCACCCGTGGCGCCTCGCCGAGCCGCATCCCCAGCAACAGGTTCGTCCACGCCGCCTCGGCCCGCCCGCCCGCGTGATCCCACTTGGCAATCTCGTCGCACCATGCATGGCTATGCTGCGGCCCGCGCAGTAATTCGGGTTCCCCCGCGCCATAGATCATCGCCTGCGCGCCATTGGCCCAGGTCAGCCGCCGCAACGAGGGCTCGAACCGTGGCCGCCCGGCCACCGGCCCCACGGACATCACGCCGCTCTCCCCCTCGACCATCACCGCCCGCACCTCGCCCAGCGAGGCGCCCACCAGCGCGATCCGCGCATCGGGATCGCGAAAGGCCACCCGCCGCACCCACTCGGCGCCAGCCCGCGTCTTGCCAAACCCGCGCCCTGCCATCACCAGCCACACGCGCCAATCGCCCATCGGCGGCAACTGCTCGGGCCGCGCCCAAACCTCCCAGTGGTGCTTCAACGCGCGCTGCTCTTGTTCGCTCAGCGCCGCCAACTCCGCTCCGCGCTCACTCGGCGCAACTTTCAGCAACATCGCCAACCGGGCATCAAGCTTCATTCTCACCCCCCAGCAACCGCTCACGCATCCGGTCCAGCTTGGCATTCAGCGAGGCCAACACCGCCTCGGCATCCTCGTTCTCGCGCACCGCCCGCCCCCGGGCGACACTCTCGCGATGCGCCGTCAGCAACCGCAGCGCCGTCGCATTATCGAACGCCCGCACCGATCGCTTGGCGCCGGGGGCCGGCTTGATCTCGCCACTGCGCAGCCGCGCCAACAGGTCCATTTCCAGGTTGTCATACCCTTCCATCAACGCCGCCTGCCACGCCGCGCGAAACCCCGCATCCACCCGCCGCAACTCATAGACTCGTGCATTCGCCACCTTGGCCTTGCGCGCGGCGGCACTCACGTTCGACGTTTCCGCCAGATGCGCCAGAAACACCCGCACCCACCGCGCCCGTGCCACCACGCCGGCACGCGCCGCCTTCGCGCGGGTCTGCCGCGCCGGAGTATCGCCCATGTCTGGCCTCTCGCTGAAGGAACACCCAAGCCAGCGCCGGATCGGTCTGTCACCGCCTCCTGAGTCGCTGTCTCCTCATGTTCCGTTTCTCTAACCAATCAGCGTGACGATGTCAATAACAAATCACCAAATAGGTTAATTCATCGCCCCCGCTTGCCCCCCCCGGCGCCACCCCCTAAACGTCCGCCCCAACGCCCAGGGGGGAACCAAGACGTTGCGCAAACTCTACCAGTGGATCATCGACCGCGCCGCCTCGCCCTATGCCGAGCTGTGGCTCGCCGGCCTCGCCTTCGCCGACGGCGGCCTGTTCCCGTTCCCCCCGCACCCGCTTTTGGGCCTGATGTGCCTCGCCAATCCCAAAAAGGCCCTGCGCTACGGCATCGTCACCACAGTCGCATCGATCCTCGGCGGCCTCGTCGGCTACACCATCGGCCACTTCCTGTTCGCCCTCGTCGGCATGAAGCTGATCCACCTCCTCGGCCTCGCCACCAAGTTCCCGAAAGCCGCCTGCTACCTTCAGGCCTACGGCGCCGAGATCCTGATCGTGAAGGGCGTCACCCCGATCCCGTTCATGCTGATGACGATCACCGCGGGCTTCATCAGCTTCCCGCTGCTGACCTTCGTCGGCGCCAGCCTGATCTCGCGCGGCGCGATCTTCGGCTCGATCGGGCTCCTGTTCCGCATCTTCGGCGCCCCGATCAAGGCGTTCATCGACAAGTACTTCATGTGGGTCGCCGGCGCGTTCCTGATCGTCGTCGCCTCGGGCTACATCGCGGTCTCGCTGCTCGGCGGCGGCGCCCACGCCACCAGCCAGAAGTGCGACGCCGCCACCGCGCTCCCCGGCGCGGCCTAACCCCCTGCTGCACCGCAGCAACACTCTGCCACAAATCTGTAACCGCCAGTTGACGAGGCCTTAAGCCTCAAGGATCATCCTCGCCAGATCGTCTTTCCGAACCGCCCACCGGGCCAAAAGGAGGATTATGGCCAACAGCATCCCCACCCGGATCGCCAAAACCCAAAGCGATCCCACTGACCTGCAACGCATGATGGCCGGCTACGGCCTCTCCACGATCGAGATCCACTACTGGATGCCCGATCACCCGCACCTGCTGCAACAATTCGCCTTCCAGCAATACGACCTCGCCCCCCGCTTCCCCAAGCTCAAGGGCTTCCTCGATTTCTGGAAACGCGACATCGAGGCCGCGCTGCATTCGGTCCGCTTCGCCCACCAACACCTGATCCGCCCCACCGAGTGGCGCGCGATCGATGGCGAAATCCGGCTGAACTGAAAAGGGCAGGGGGAAGAAGGGATAAATGCGAGGGACTCGTCCCTCGCGCTCCCATAACCTGTCCGCCTTGGCGCCTGCCAACCGCCAAGCGCCACATGGCAGCGCCGCAGGCTGCCATCCCAAGCCCTGCACCAAACGAAACCGATGATCGTCAAAGCGGCTGCGCCGCAACCTACCCGGCAATCTCACGCCACGCCGCCGGCCCACCCAACGCCGACAAGGCACGGGGAGCGCGAGGGGCGTGCCCCTCGCATCAACCCCTTCAAATAATCCCGATCTTCCGCCCAGCCCGCTCGAACATCCCGATGATCGTCTCGACCTGCGCCTCCGAATGCTCCGCACACAACGAGCACCGCAGCAACGTCATCCCGGCGGGCGTCGCCGGCGGCCGCGCCAAATTCACATAGAGCCCCTCATGCATCAGGGCCTCCCACATGGCCGCCCCCCGCTCCAGATCGGGCATGATCACCGAGATAATCGCCGACTGCGGCTCCTTGGTCCCCAACTGGAACCCGGCGGCGGTCAAGGCCCCATGCAAAGTCCGGCTATTGCGCCACAACCGCGCGCGCTTGTCCGCGGCCCCCATCAGCTTCCGGATCGAGGTCGCCGCCGTCGCCACTACGCTGGGCGGCAAGCTCGCGGTAAACACATAAGGCCGGCACACCAGCCGCAGGATCTCGAACTTCGGGTGGTTCGAAACGCAGAACCCCCCCACCGTCCCCACGCTCTTGGAAAACGTCCCGATCACGAAATCGACCTGATCCAAAACCCCCTGCGCCTCGGCCACCCCGCGCCCGTTAGGGCCAATAAACCCCATCGAGTGCGCCTCATCGACCAGCACCATCGCCCCATGCGCCTTGGCCACCGCGATCATCTCGCGCAAAGGCGCAATATCGCCCAGCATCGAGTAAACGCCCTCCAGCACCACCAGCTTGCCCGCGCCCTCGGGCACGCGCTTCAGGCGCTTTTCCATGGCCTCGATGTCGTTGTGCTTGAACGGCACCACTTCGGCATCGCCCATCTTGCACCCGTCCCAGATGCTGGCATGGCTGTCGATGTCGAGGATGACATAGTCACCCTTGCCGGCCACGGTCGAGATGATCCCGAGATTGGCCTGATACCCGGTCGAGAACACCATGGCATGATCCATGCCATAAAAGTCCTTCAAGGCCTCCTCGCAGGCCCGATGCCCGGCATAAGTCCCGTTCAGCACCCGGCTCCCGGTCGTGCCCGAACCGAACTCGTCCAGAGCCTTCTTCCCCGCTGCAATCACATCGGGATCAAACGTCATCCCCATGTAGTTATAGGTGCCGAGCAGGATCGTCGGCCGCCCGTTGCACACGGCCTCGGTGGGGGAAATCACCTTCTCCATCACCAGCCCGAACGGATCGGTCACGCCCGTCGCCAACAGCCCCTCGCGCATGTCGATCAACGGCTGGAACCGGTCGAAAAGATCGCGCGTCACCGGTGCGTCCACAGTCTCGGTCATGCTCACACCCTCACTTCTGCAACTTCACCACGGCATCCACCAACTGGCCGTATGTCTCGATCTCGGCCTGCTGGTTCATGGAGATGATGATGTCGAACTCGTCCTCGATGGCCGCCACGAAATCCATCACGGTCAGGCTGTCGAACTCCAGATCGCCGGCAAAGGTGGAGGCATCGGTCACCGCCACGCCCTTCTGGTTGAACGGCGCGATCAACGCGGCAATCTTGGCTTCGGTTTCGGCGCGGTCCATTTGGGCTCCTGATCGGTCTGATCTCGCCCCATCTGGCAGGATTGGGGCACAATTACGGCGTCGCGGTATAGGCGTGTAAGGGCCAAAAGGGAAATGTGAGGGGAACACCCCTCGCGCTCGCATGACTTTGGCGATGTTGGCGGTGCCCGGCGGCATGGGAGCGCAAGGGATGCGTCCCTCGCATCCAACCCTTTATCTTTCCACCAAAGCCCTGACCGCCGCCATGAACGGCCCGATCGACACCGGCTTGGCCAGATACCCCTCGGCCCCCGCGTCCCTGATCCGCTCCTCGTCGCCCTTCCCGGCATAGGCGGTCACCGCCAGCACCGGAATCGGCCGCAGCACGGGATCGCGCTTGGCACTCTCGATCAGATCCACGCCCGAAACCTCGGGCAGTTGAATATCCATGATGATCAGGTTGGGCACGAAATCGCGCGCCCGCTCCAAAGCCTCGCGCCCATCGCTCACCGGCTCCACGACATAGCCCTGGCTCTTCAGCACATCACAGAACAGCCTCCGGTTGAGGTCATTGTCCTCGACAACGAGAATGCGCTTTGCCATTGGCCTCCGGGGTGGGGGCAGGGGGCTGGATCGTCCCTGCGCACCCCCCCTCTAGGCCCAGAACGGGAGAGAAGACAATTCTTCGCGATCCGCCATCCACGCCTGAAGATCCGCAATCCATTGCGCTGGCCGTGCTCGGCTGGGTGCTGTCGGACGAGGATCGTGCCGACCGCCTGATCGCGCTGAGCGGCATCACCCCGGATGAACTGCGTGCCCGCATCGGCGAGACCGTGGTGCTGGCCGAGATCATCGATTTCGTCCTGCGCCACGAGCCCGACCTGATCGCCTGCGCCGAGGACCTCGGCCTGCCCCCCACGGCACTGGAAAAGGCCCACCGCGCCCTTGCGCAAACCGGCCCGGAAGCGGATTGGGGCGCATGAACGCCCAGACCCCGCCCCCCGGCCGCCCGCTGATCATCACCGATTGCGACGAAGTCCTGCTCCACATGGTCGCCCCGTTCCGCGCCTGGCTGGGCGAAACGCAGGGGATCGATTTCGCCTTCGCCGGCCACGATTTCTCCCGCGCGCTGACCTATGCCGTCACCGGCGATCCCGTCCCGCAGCCGGAGATCTGGCGCCTGCTCGGCGCGTTCTTCGACACCGAGATGGCACGCCAATCGCCCATCGCTGGCGCGCTCGACGCCATCGCGACCTTGGCCAAACGCGCCGATGTCGTCGTCCTGACCAACCTCGAACACCACCGCAACGCCGCCCGTACAGAGCAGCTTGCGACCCACGGCCTCGACATCCGCGTGTTCACCAACCAAGGCCCCAAAGGCCCCGCGCTCCGCGCCATCCTCGAAGAATACCGCCCCAGCCGCGCGCTGTTCATCGACGATCTCCCCCAACACCACGATTCGGTGGCCGAAACCGCGCCCGAGGTCATCCGCCTCCACCTCTGCGGCGAGCCGCTGCTCGCCCCCCACATCGATTGCGCGCATCAGGCCGGCCACGCCCACGCCCGCATCGACAGCTGGGACCACGCGCTGCCATGGATCGAAGGGCAGCTTTTCGACTCACCCGCCATCTGAAATACAGGATGCCATCATGACCGACACCATCGACGCCAAGCTTGCCGAACTCGGCCTCATCCTGCCGGCCGCCGCTGCCCCGGTCGCGGCTTATGTCCCGGTGGTGATCGCCGGCGGCCTCGCCCACGTCTCGGGCCAGCTCCCCTTTGTCGATGGCAAGCTCGTCACCGGCCGCCTCGGCGAAGACGTCTCCCTCGAAGCCGGCACTGAGGCCGCCAAAGCCTGCGGCCTGATGATCCTCGCCCAACTCAAGGCCGCCCTCGGCTCGCTCGACCGCATCGAGCGCATCGTCAAACTCGGCGCCTTCATCAACTCGACCGCCACCTTCACCGACCAGCCCAAGGTCGCCAACGGCGCCTCCGAACTGATGGCGGCGGTTTTCGGCGATGCCGGGAAGCACGCACGCAGCGCCGTCGGCGTCCCCGTGCTGCCGCTCGGCGCGGCGGTGGAAATCGACGCGATCGTCGCGCTCAAGGCCTGACCTCGGCATGGCGGATCCTCGCGTGGCCTGGCTGCATGGCGCGGTGATCGCGCATCGCGGCGCCCACGCGGCAGGGCAGGGTGGGGCCATTGAAAACAGCCCCTCCGCCTTCGCCGCCGCCATATCGCAAAACCTCGCCATCGAGTGCGACGTCCAGCGCACTGCCGATGGCGAGGCCGTGGTGTTTCACGACCCCACCCTCAACCGCCTCACCGCCGAACGCGGCCCGATCGCCGCCCGCACCGCCGCCGACCTCGGCCAGATCCACCTCGGTGACACCCCCGACACGATCCCCACGCTCGCCGCCACACTCGCCCAGATCGCCGGTCAGGTCCCCCTGCTGATCGAAATCAAGATCCCCGCAGGCCAACCGCATATCACCCTCTGCCGCGCCGTCGCCACCGCGCTCGCCACCTATACCGGCTCCCACGCGGTCATGAGCTTCGACCCCCGCGTGCCCCTCTGGTTCGCCCGCAACCACCCCACCACCCCGCGCGGCCTGATCCTCAGCGACACCCCCCGCCGCCGCTTCGCCGCCCTGCGCCGCGCCTTGGCCATGCGCCTCGCGCAACCGCATTTCCTCGCGCTCGACATCCGCGACCTGCCCAACCCCTTCGCCGCCCGCCAACGCGCCAAGGGCCTGCCCCTCGCCACCTGGACCGTCCGCGACTCCGAATCGCTCGCCCGCGCCCGTCAACACGCCGATGCCCCGATCGCCGAAGGCCCCGCCTTGGCCGAGGCGCAAACATGACCGACAGCGTGCAAGTCCGCATCGCCAACGGCATCGCCGACCTCCCCGCCGCCGAGTGGGATGCGCTCAACACCACGCATAACCCCTTCACCAGCCACGCCTTCCTTGCCGCGCTGGAACAATCGCACAGCGTCTCCCCGCTTGACAACGCGCGGGATCGCACCGGCTGGCGCGCCGCGCCCCTCATCATCGACGGCCCCGACGGCCACCTCGCCGCCGCCATGCCCGCCTACATCAAGACCCACAGCCAGGGCGAATACGTCTTCGACCACGCCTGGGCCGATGCCTGGCACCGCGCCGGCGGCGACTACTACCCAAAACTCCAGATCGCCGTCCCCTTCACCCCCGCCTCGGGCCCGCGCCTGCTCACCCGCGACCCGTCATTGGCCCCCGCGCTGATCGCCGCCGCTGAAACCCTCTGCGCCGACGCCGGCCTCTCCAGCGCCCACGCCACCTTCCTCACCCCCGAGGAGCGCCCGCTGTTCGAGGCCGCCGGCTGGCTCCCCCGCGCCGACATCCAGTTCCACTGGGAGAATCGCGATTACGCCACGTTCGAGGATTTCCTCGCCGACCTCTCCTCCGCCAAACGCAAGAACCTGCGCAAGGAACGCGCCGCCGCGCAAGCAGGCGTCGAGATCCGCGCCCTGACCGGCGCCGAGATCCGCCCCGAACATTGGGACGCCTTCTGGGTGTTCTATCAGGACACCGGCGCGCGCAAATGGGGCACCCCCTACCTGACCCGCGCCGCTTTCGATCTGCTGGGCGCCACCATGGCGGACCGCATCCTGCTGGTCCTCGCCTTCATCGATAACGAGCCAGTGGCCGGCGCGCTGAACTTCATCGGCCCCGATGCACTCTACGGCCGCTACTGGGGCGCAGTGATCGAAAAGCCGTTCCTGCACTTCGAGCTGTGCTACTATCAGGCGATCGACGCCGCCATCGCCCTCGGCCTCAAACGGGTCGAGGCCGGCGCCCAGGGCGGCCACAAGCTCGCCCGTGGCTATGCGCCCGTGCAGACCTGGTCGGCGCACTACATCGCGCACCCCGGCTTCCGCGCGGCGGTGGCCGATTTCCTGGAGCGCGAGCGGGCAGGGGTCGCCGAACACGCGCTCGACCTGACCGGGCGCACCCCGTTCAAAAAAGAAGGCTGATCAGCCGCCAAAGCCGCCGCAGGCCCTCATCATCGCAGGCCAGCCCAACATGGCCGGCCTCCGCAACATCGACAGGATCAGGGAGCGCGAGGAACCAACCGATGTCTCTCGAGAAATCGGCATGCCGACCGTCCCTCGCATCTTATCTATCTGGAAAAACCCTCACGCTGCCCGGCGCGCCATCTCGCGCAGCCATTCACGCGCCCGCCGCTGGGCTTCGGCGATTTCGCGCGCGGTCATTTCCTCGGACACTTCGGCGCGGCAGGCCTTGGCTTCCTCGTGCCCCGCGACGGCGGCCAGGTTGAACCACTTGTGCGCCTCGATCAGGTCGATGTCGCCGGTCAGCCCGGTGGTGGAGCACCCCACGCCCAGATCGAACGCGGCATTGGCATCGCCGGCGGCGGCGGCGGCAATCCAGCCGGCGATGCGCAGATCGGCATCGGTGGCGGTTGATGCCTGTGGCGAGCCCGGCGTCGGGCCCTCTGTCCAGCATTGGTCCATGTTTGCGTCAGCCCCATCCCTGCGGACCCAGGCGAGGGACCGCTCTGGAGGGGACTGTCGCCCAACATGGTCAACAAAATGCAAACGCCGGTTTAAGCATCTCGCCCAAGTCACCGGCCGTGCGTCCGAATTCGCCACCGGTGCCGCATTGCAGCGCAGGTTTGGCGGCGCTGCGAAAAAATCCCGGGAAAGGACGCCCGGCGCCGCAATGCGTGCTTGTGCGGCGGCGGCGGCGTGACTATAGGCAGCCTCGTCGCCATCCCGGAATTCAGGCATTTGCCAATGTCGTGAAACGGGGTGTCAAGGTGGGCCGGACGGTCGGCCTACCCTTCGGAGGGTGGAATGCCGTCGTTGATTACCGATGAAATCGATGTCCTGGTCAAAGCCCGCCGCACGATCGATCAGGATTATGTCCCGCGCGACGACGAGCCTTACATGACCGACAAGCAGCAGGATTATTTCCGCCGCCTGTTGGGCGAATGGAAGAAGTCGATCCTGTCCGCTTCGGCCGGCACCTTGCAATCGCTGCAGGATGGCCCGATGCGTGAGCCCGATCTCAACGATCGCGCCTCTTCGGAGACCGATTGGGGGATCGAGCTGCGCACCCGCGACCGTCAGCGCAAGCTGATCTCCAAGATCGATTCGGCCCTGCGCCGGATCGACGAGGGCGAGTACGGCTATTGCGAGGTCACCGGCGAGCCGATCGGCGTGGGCCGCCTGATGGCGCGCCCGATTGCGACGATGACGGTCGAGGCGCAGCAGGCGCACGAGCGCCGCGAAAAGATCTCGCGCGACGATTGATCCCCGACACTGTGCCGAAATGGCACAGTGTCAACAGATCACCGCCGCGTTAAGACTTTGTTTCCCGCCCCACGGTTAACCGTAGGGTTGAAGATTGCGCGGAACAGGCCGGGGGTTCGCCTCCGTCCTGCGCCGCGCGGATCGCCCAAGGAAACTCCGGACGCAGTCATGGCCCACGATCAGCGGCATCTCTCGCGCGACAGTCTTTTCGTCATGGCCGGCCTGCGCCTGCCCGGGCGCGATCGCGAACATCGCGTCAAGGTCCGCAACCTGTCCTCGGGCGGGTTGATGGCCGAGGGCGATTTGCGCGTGGCCGTCGGCACCGCCGTGGAGATCGAGGTGCGCAACCTCGGCTGGGTGGCGGGTGCGGTCGCCTGGGTGCAGGACAACCGCTTCGGCATCGCCTTTGCGCAGGAGATCGATCCGCTGGTCGCCCGCGCCGCGCCGGCACCGGCGGCTGGCGATTTCGTGCCCCGCCGGCATCGGCTGGCGGCGCCCGGCGATTCGCGGCCGGTTCGCAAAATCTGATCGCGACCATCGCCGGGGGCGGGTTCCGCCCCGGTGCCAAATCGGCTAGTCCATTGGCGATGCCCGCCTTCGCCCGTTCCGCTTCCGTGCCCCTGCTCGCCATGGCGCTGCTGGCCGGGTGCGGCCCGCGCGACAGCCAGACGATGCATGTGATCGTGGTGGAGCGCGATGCGGCCTTGCCCGCGGCCAACGACCGGCGGCTGGCGATTCCGGCGGCCATGCTGCGCGCGGCCACGGCGGAGGGGCTGGTGGCCTTCGATGCCGATGGGCGGGTGGTGCCGGCCATGGCCGATCGCTGGATCGTCACCGATGGTGGGCTCAGCTACATCTTCCGCCTGCGCGACGGCACCTGGGCCGACGGTACGCCAGTGACCGGCGAGACCGTGCGCAACGCCCTGCGCGCCGCCATCGCGCAACAGGGGAGCAGCCCGCTGGCCGCCGATCTGTCGCCGCTGCAGGAGATCCGGGCGATGGCCGGCCGGGTGATCGAGATCCGGCTGGCGACGCCGATGCCCGATCTGCTGACCCTCCTGGCCCAGCCCGAACTGGGCCTGATGCACCACGGCAAGGGCGAGGGCCCGATGGCCCAGCGCCCGCTGAACGGCGGCGTCGAACTGACGATGATCCCCCCCGCGCGGCGCGGCCTGCCCGCCAGCGACGATTGGGCCGCCAGCGTGCGTCCGCTGACCTTCGCCACGATGCCGGGGGCGCGCGCGCTGGCGGCCTTTGTCGCGGGGCAGGCGGACGTTGTGGTCGGCGGCGGCTTTGCCGATCTGCCCCGCGTCCAGCACGTCAGCCTGCCCGCCGGCGCGCTGCGCTTCGATCAGGCCAGCGGGCTGTTCGGTTTGCTGGTGGTGCGCGCCACTGGCTTCCTCGCCGCCGCGCAGAACCGCGAGGCGCTGGCGCTGGCGGTCGATCGCGATTCGCTGACGGCGGCGCTGGGGGCCACCGGCTGGCTTCCCACCACGCGCATCGTCACCCCCGGCCTGCCCGGCGATCCCGGCATCGTCGCCGAGCGCTGGAGCGATATCGCCCTCGACGGCCGCCGCGAACTGGCCTCGCGCCGGGTCAGCGACTGGGTGCAGAGCGGTGCAGGTCCGCTGGTGCTGACCATCGCGCTGCCGGTGGGGCCGGGCGCGGATATCCTGTTCGATCGGCTGGCCAACGATTTCGCGATGGTTGGCATCACGCTGCACCGCGCGGCGCCGGGGGCCGTGCCCGATTTGCGGGTGATCGATGCGCTGGCCCGCTATCCGCGCGCCGAGTGGTTTCTCGATCGGCTGTCGTGCGCGGCGCTGGCCGGCCCGTGCAGCCCGGACGCCGACACTCTCACCACCCAGGCGCGCACCACCGCCGATCCGGCGCAGGCCGCACTGATTCGCGTGCAGGCGGAGAATGCGCTGGCCGCCAGCAATGTGTTTGTTCCGTTCGGGCCGCCGGTGCGCTGGTCGCTGGTGCGCGGTGCGCCGGCGGGGTTCGCCGTTAACCGGCTGGGATTCCACCCGCTGCCGCCACTGGCCCAGCGGGCGACGGCGCTGTGACGAAAGTTTAAGCTCCGTTACCCAAGTGGGCGATAAAAATAATTTTTCAACTAAGGGTTACGGGTTATTAACCTTTCACGTTCATTCGTCATATGGTTAATGAGCGCAGGACCACCGCGAAAAGCACTTGTACACGTCAGTGTGGGTGCGGGATCCTGCCCTCTTTGTCGGGCTGAAGGGGTGTACCCATGCGCGTACTGTTGATCGAAGACGAACCGACGACGGCCCGGGCCATCGAGTTGATGCTCACGGCCGAAGGGTTCAATGTGTACTCGACCGATCTCGGCGAGGAAGGCCTGGATCTGGGCAAGCTGTATGATTACGACATCATCCTGCTGGACCTGAACCTGCCCGATATGCACGGGTATGACGTTCTGAAGAAACTGCGCGTCGCCAAGGTGCAGACGCCGGTCCTGATCCTCTCGGGCATTTCGGAGATGGACAGCAAGGTCCGTTCGTTCGGCTTCGGCGCCGACGATTACGTGACCAAGCCCTTCCACCGCGAGGAAGTGATCGCGCGCATCCACGCCGTGGTCCGCCGCTCGAAGGGCCATTCGCAATCGGTCATCCGCACCGGCAAGCTCTCGGTCAACCTCGACGCCAAGACGGTCGAGGTCAACGGCGCCCGCGTGCACCTGACCGGCAAGGAATACGCGATGCTGGAACTGCTCTCGCTGCGCAAGGGCACCACGCTGACCAAGGAAATGTTCCTCAACCACCTCTACGGTGGCATGGACGAGCCCGAACTCAAGATCATCGACGTGTTCATCTGCAAGCTGCGCAAGAAACTCGCGCATGCCTGCAGCGGCGACAACTACATCGAAACCGTCTGGGGCCGCGGCTACGTGCTGCGCGATCCGGGCAGCGAGATGGAAGCCGCCTGACACGCTGACTTCGCCCCGACGCATGCGACGGCCCGCCTGTGTGCGGGCCGTTTGCGTTTGGGGATGAAGAACAGGATAGATGCGAGGGTCACGACCCTCGCGCTCCCATTTCCTGTCCACGTTGCAGTTGGCCGGCGATGTGGCGCCCTGCGGCGAAGCCGCAAGAGCCAGTGCGACTTCTCACTGCTGCCTAAGAGCGCACGCCAACGATGAAGGCGGCTCCGCCGCATGGCGCCCCGCTGCGGGCAAGGCGCAACGAAGCCAGGTCAAGGGAGCGCGAGGGGTGTGCCCCTCGCATAAACCCCTTCCTCCTTGATCCCCACCCCCATTCCCGCCTACCGCCGCGCAATGGACCCCAGCGCCATTCCCGCCCTCCACGGCCCGCTTCTCGCCCAGGGCGCGCCCGATGCGAAACACGCCCTGCGGCTGGCGGCGCACCTGTGGCGACACCCGCGTGCCCGCTTCCTCACCCTCAACGCCGAGCGCACCGACTTCCTGCTGATCCGCTCCTACGGCGGCGGCAACGCGCTGGCCCGCCTGCAAAGCGATCCCCTGATCGCCGGCCTCGCCGAACACGGCCAAACCACCGCCACCCACGCCTACCACCCCGCGCAACGCCTCACCCTGCCGCGCGCCAAAACCCTGATCATCCACTACGATGACGACGCCTCGATCATCCGCGCCCGCGCCTACCGCGCGGAGACCGGCGCCCGCGTCATCTGCCTCACCTCCGACATCTACGGCTTCGCGCGCTACCGCTTCCTCGATCCGCTGGTCGATGCCTTCGTCGCCCCCACCGAAATGCACCGCGCCGTCCTGCAATCCGCCGTCCGTGCACCGGTGTTCGTGATGCCCGAGGGCGTCGACCCCATCGCCCACGCCCCCGCGCCGCCGACGGGCGCGGACCTGTGCTGGTTTGGCTACCCCGCCTCGTTCGAAAAATCCCTGGCCCACGTCTTCAACGAAGCCGAATCCCAAAACGCCATCACCCCCGCGAACTTCGCCTTCATCACCCGCAAGGGCGTGACCCTGCGCAAAGGCTACCCCCACATCGCCTTCGTCAACGCCACCTTCCATGCCGAGACCGCCCGCTTCGGCCACACCCTGCTCAGCCACTTCGCCTACGACGGCCACCTCAACACGCTGATCAAATCGCCCAACAAACTGGTCACATCGCTGGTGCGCGGGCTGATCCCGCTGGTCTCCGACACCCCCGCCTATCGCGAGATCATGTCCCGCTACGGCCTCGAACAACTGATCTTCACCGGTCCCCGCCACGCCGCCGACCTGATCGCCGCGCGCGACGCCCCCCGCGACCGCCGGCTTTATGACCTCCCCGCCATCGCCGCCGACCTCTGCGACCAATTGCGACCCGCCGCGCTCGCGCAAATCTTCCTCGATGGCCTCGCCGCCGCTATGCACCCCCCCATCGCCACCCGGAGCCCCGCATGACCGACGCCATCCCCTCGCTGACCCTGCCGATCGACAGCCGCGACGGCCTCGCGCTCGATCCTGCAGCCGCGCGCGCGCTGGGCGAGGGGGTCGCCCCGTCCTACCAGAGCGCCGCCCCGTTCCCTCACATCGTGCTCGACGACTTCCTGCCGCAATCCCTCGCGCAGATGCTCGTCGATCAGTTCCCCGCCGAATCGCATGACACCGACGTCGTGTTCGATCGCGGCTATCTCGGCCATCACAAGCGCGCCATCCACCCGGAAGCCTGCCCCGCCGCCCCGCGCGAGCTGTTCCTGTTCCTCAACTCCGGCCCGGTCCTGCAATTCCTCGAAGCCATGACCGGTATCGACGGCCTGATCGCCGACCCCTACTTCAACGGCGGCGGCTTTCACGAGATCGGCAGCGGCGGCAAACTCGGCATTCACGCCGATTTCCGCATCAACGAGAAGCTCCACCTCAACCGCCGCCTTAACCTCCTCATCTACCTCAACCCCGGCTGGGACGAGGCCTGGGGCGGCCGCCTCGAACTGTGGGACCGCCCGATGAAGGCCTGCGCCCGCTCGGTGCTGCCGTTGTTCAACCGCTGTGTGGTGTTTTCCACCGATGCCGACAGCTGGCATGGCCACCCCGACCCGCTCGGCACGCCCCCCGGCGTGATGCGCCGCTCACTGGCGCTCTACTACTACACCGCCTCGCAAGCCGTGTACCGCGAGACCCCCGGCAACTCGACGATGTACGTCGCCCGCCCACACGATCCCGCCGCGATCAAGGCCGAAGCCTTGCGCTTGCGCAGCGACAACTACTTGCGTGATTGGCTGCCACCGGCCGTGTACCGGGGGATCAACCGGCTGGGGAATGCGCTGGCGAAGAAGAAAGGATGAATGCGAGGGGCACGCCCCTCACGCTCCCATGCCTTGTCGACCTCGCGCCCCGTACGCGCCCATGCGCCCTGCGGCGAAGCCGCAACCAATCGCGCCAGACGGGCGTCCTCAACCCACGCTGCAATCTCATTCCATTTTCCAGCGGCTTCGCCGCAAAGCCCAACCCCGCCGGTCACCCCCACCAAAAAAAGTTGGGGGAGCGCGAGGGGCGTGCCCCTCGTATCTCTCGCTTCTTCTTCCAAACCCTTGACCCCCGCGCACCCCCCTGCCATCGGCCCACCCATGACCGCGCACAAACCCGGCGATCCCACGACGATCAACCGCCTCTACGGCCGCGCCAAGGGCAAGCCGCTGCGCACTGGCCAGCAGGGCCTGGTCGATACCTTGCTCCCCGCCATCGCCGTCCCCACCGAAGGCCCGGTCACGGCGGAGCAACTGTTTGGCGAACCCCGCCCGCTCCATTTCGAGATCGGCTTCGGCGGTGGCGAGCACATGGCGGCCCGCGCCGACATGCTGCCCAACCACGGCTTCATCGGCTGCGAGCCGTTCCTCAACGGCGTCGCGCAAGCGCTCAACCACGTGCGCGAGGGCAGCCTCACCAACGTTCGCATCCACCACGGCGACGCGCTGGAGGTCCTGCGCCTGATCCCCGATGAGGCGTTGACCTTCGCCTACCTCCTCCACCCCGATCCCTGGCCCAAGGCGCGCCACGCCAAGCGCCGCATGATGAACGACGGCCCGGTGGACCTCATCGCCGCCAAGCTGCGCCCCGGCGGCGAGTTCCGCTTCGGCACCGATCACCCGGTGTACTTGCGCCACGCATTGATGGTCATGCGCCGCCACCGCCACCAGTTCGAGTGGCTGTGCGAGGGCCCGCAGCAGTTCCTCACGCGCCCCGGCGGCTGGCCGGAGACGCGCTACGAGGCCAAGGCCCGCGCCAACGGGCACGAGGTCTGGTACTTCCGCTTTCGGCGGCGCTGATCGGGCTTACGGCTTGCCGCCGCCCCCCGCCGCGCCATAGACTGCGCCGGTGGTATAGCTCGAATCGTCCTCGGCCAGCCGCACGTAGATGCCGCCCAGCTCCGCCGGCTGCCCCGGCCGGCCCAGCGGCGTCGAGGCACCGAACTGCTTGAGCTTTTCCATTGTCGCCCCGCCGCTGACCTGCAAGGGCGTCCAGATCGGCCCCGGCGCCACTCCACACACGCGGATGCCGTGGACGGCCAGTTGCTGCCCCAGTCCGCGGATCCAGTTGGTGGTGGCCGCCTTGGTCATCGCATAGTGGAAGATCTCGGGCGAGGGATCCTCGGCCTGTTCGGAGGTCGTGCCGATGATCACAGAGCCCGGCGGCATGTGCGGCACCGCCGCCTTGATCAGCCAGAACGCGGCATAGACATTGGTCTTCATCGTCTGGTCGAACTCCTCGCTGGAGAGATCGAGGATCGAGGCAAACGTCTGCTGGCGCGCGGCATTGCTGACCAGAATATCCAGCCCGCCGAGTTTTTCGACGGTGCCCTCGATCAGCTCCCGGCAGAACGTCTCGTCGGTCAGGTCGCCGGGGATGCCGTGGCCCTGCACCCCGGCCTCCTTGGCGATGGCCAGCACCTCGTCGGCATCGGGCTGTTCGTCGGGGAGGTAGGTGATGACGATATCGGCGCCCTCCCGCGCAAAGGCGATCGCCGCCGCGCGGCCCATGCCGCTGTCGCCGCCGGTGATCAGCGCGCGCCGCCCGGTCAGGCGGCCCGATCCGACATAGCTCTGCTCGCCGTGATCCGGGCGCGGCTCCATCCGGCCCGCCAGCCCCGGCCAAGGCTGCGATTGCTCGGCGAAGGGCGGCGTGGGATATTTGGTGCGCGGATCCTGCAACGGATTGTCGCGCGATTCGGTCGGCCGGCGCGGCTCGGCGGAGGTGCTGCGCAGCAGCAGTTCGGCATCGGTGTTGTGCGACATGGCGTGGGCTCCTTCGCGGACTTGCGGAAAACCCTGCAACGATGGGCGCGGACGATGGTTCGCCGTGCTCGGCCCGGCTGTGCCCGCGCCGCGACGAAACGCGCACCGGGGGCGGAAACGGCGCGGATGGCTGGATCTGGAAGATATGGTGAGCCCTGCTGGGTTCGAACCAGCGACCTACTGATTAAAAGTCAGTTGCTCTACCGACTGAGCTAAGGGCCCCTGCGGTCACACCCAAAGGGTCCCGCGCGGATCAGCGCCCCCTAGGGGCGTAGCGCGAGGCGGTCAAGCGCGGGGATGGGCGCGGGTGATCACCTTTGGCATTGCGGAGGCCAAACCTTCACGCTATGGCCCCTCGATCTGCCCGGCACCACCGGGCGGCGCGATGCGAAGGTTGGCGGCACACTGTCGCAGGATGCCCGCCAGATCGTTGAAAAGGCCCGATGGCGGAGTGGTGACGCGCCGGACTGCAAATCCGTTCACGCCGGTTCGATTCCGGCTCGGGCCTCCAACGACACGTCCGGCCCCATCCAAAGACGTCCCGCAAGCGGCTGTTTTTCGAGCTTTTTTCTGATATAATCGGCCGCGTAAATCCGGATCGGTTTGCCTTTATCCGGCCCATTTGATGGTCCCGTTGATGGTATGAGCCGAGTCCGCATCGCGGAGGTACCATCAACATGAGCGGAAAGGCGCAGAAATCGGGGCTTACAGCGGCATGGGTGAAGCGCGCGAGGCCCAAGGACAAGCCTTACAAGCTTTCCGACCGCGATGGCCTCTACCTGCTGATCGAGCCGACCGGCACACGCGTCTGGCGCATGAACTATCGCCTGCGCGGCAAGCAGAGGACGATCACCTTTGGGCGGTGGCCTGAGCTGCTCTTGGGCGAAGCGCGCGAGCGGCTGTTGGAGGCCCGTCGCCTCATCGCCAACGGCGTCGACCCCGTCGAGCAGGCAAAGCTGGAAAAGATCGCCGAATCGATCGCAGCAACCAACACCTTTGAGGCGATCGCCGCCGAATGGCTCGACAAGGTCGAAAAGGAGGGTGCGGCGGCCATGACGCTTAAAAAGGCACGATGGTTGTTGGCGAAGGTCTATCCCGCGATTGGGCGCCGACCGATTACCGAGATTTCAGCTCACGAACTGTTGTTGGCGTTGAAGACGGTGGAAGCGACCAAACGCTACGACACCGCCAATCGGATCCGGAGCACATGTAGCCAGGTGTTCCGGTACGCCATAGCGACCGCGCGGGCTGAGCGCGACATTGCGGTCGACCTTCGTGGCGCTCTGGTGACGCCGCGTGAGAACCATCGCGCGGCAATTACCACGCCGACGGAGGCGGCCGCGTTGCTGCGAGCGATTGAGGACTACGACGGCAGCCCGCTTACGCGAATCGCCTTACGTCTTCTGCCGCACGTGTTTGTCCGTCCGGGCGAACTGCGCTGGGCGGAATGGACGGAATTCGACATCGTCAAGCGCGTGTGGACCATCCCCGACTTCAAAATGAAAATGCGCCGTCCGCACGCGGTGCCGCTCTCGCGACAGGCGTTGGCGATTCTGTCGGAGATCGAGCACGACGCGAACTACAGCAAATTCCTGTTTCCTTCGCTCCGCGCACTGGATCGCCCGATGTCGGAGAACACTATCAACGCGGCGTTGCGCCGCCTCGGATACGCAAAGGACCAGATGACCGGGCATGGATTCCGCGCGTTGGCTGCGACGTTATTGAACGAGATGGGTAGCTGGAATCCGGACGCAATCGAGCGGCAACTGGCGCATGCCGAAGGCAACTCGATTCGTCGGGCTTACGCGCGCGGCCAGTATTGGGAGGAACGGGTCCGTATGATGCAGCATTGGTCGGACCACATCGACCAACTTCGCGAAGGAGCGACCATTCTACGGCCAAGATTCGGGCATAGTGGATCGTGATTGGCCGCCGGTAATCAGGATTCGTGCTCAGAAGAACCGCAATGCGGAAAGGGCAGCAGCTAGCAGCCTAAGCAACAGACGGTAATCGCGATGTATCAGAACCAACTGGGTGTCCCGCCAGCATCCGGCTGACGTCATGCGAACGAGAGCAGATGCTCCCCCTCCGTCTGGCGGGCCAGTTCAATGCTCCGGCCGGTAAAGCGCTGGGCGATATCGACTGCGGTCAACAGATGCTGGCTCGGCTTGACGGTGGTGAATGCTCCGCCGCCTGCCACGGCAAAGGGCAGGACCAATTGGTCCGCCAGATATGGCCCGGCAAAAGCGTTGCTCTCCAGATACCCCCGCATGCGCGCCGCTGATGTTTTTGCCAGCCTTTCGGCGGGCACGCCGATCTGGCCAAAACCGCTGACGATTTCGGTGGCGTGGGCATAACGCGCCTCCAGCATCAGGATAATACCAGGCCCTTGGTCTTCGGGGACGGCGCGCAGGGCAAAGCGATCGTCGGCCCAGGCCGGCAGATCCTTGCGCGCCCGCGCCAGCATACGCTCGGCAATCTCTGGCGACAGGCCGCTGGACAATGCCTGCGCCTGCACCTCGGTGGGCGCGCCGCGCGTGGTGCAGGCGATCGGCACCAGCGGTGTCGGTGCGATGTCCACCTCGATCCGCCCGCCGCCGCGCGGATAGAACCCATGGCGCACAAGGCGCGCCGAAACACGCGGTCCCATCCGGCTGATCACCGGCAGGAAGCACCGCTCGATGAAATCGAAGGGCGGGGCCAGCATATTGTGCGTCCCACCGTCGAGGATCAGCCGCGACGGGCCGTCAGCCAGCAGCAGGGGCATCAGCACGGTCTGCAACACCAGACCGGTGCTGCCCGCTGTGCCGACGGCGAAGTGATAGGCGCCGGCCCGCGCCTTGCCGGGCCGGAAGGTCAACTCTGTTGAACCCACCGCCAGGCCGCTGCATTCGGCACTGGAAATCGCACAGGCGGCTTCGACCGCCGTCACATGCTGGCGCATCAGGCCGGACTTCGAGCGCTTTGCGCGAATGTTGCTAATGCGGAATGGTTCGCCGGTGACCAGCGACAATGCGCAGGCATTGCGCACCATCTGGCCCCCGCCTTCACCTTCCGAGCCGTCGATAGAGATCATGTTCGCTTCAGTCCGCGGGAGGGAAGTCTGCGTGATAGGGGATCACCCCTTCACGCAGACCACCTGTTTCAAGGTATGGACGATCTCGACGAGATCGGCCTGCGCCGCCATCACCGCTTCGATCGGTTTATAGGCCCTGGGCGTTTCATCGATGACGCCCACGTCCTTGCGGCATTCTACGCCGGCGGTATCGGCGACGTGTTCCTCGAGACTCACGAGCCGCTTGGCTTCGTTGCGGCTCATCACGCGGCCTGCGCCATGCGAACAGCTGTGAAAGCTTTCCGGATTGCCGAGGCCGCGCACGATGAAGCTTTTCGCCCCCATCGAGCCGGGGATGATCCCCAACACGCCCTTGGCCGCACGCACTGCCCCCTTGCGGGTGACCAGCACGTTTTCGCCGAAGTGGTTTTCGCGCGTCACATAGTTGTGGTGGCAGTTCACTGCCTCCAGTTCCGCGTCGAACGGCTTGGCGATGGCCCCGCGCAGCGCGGCGATCACGTTGACCATCATCATCCGCCGGTTGAGCGCAGCAAAATCCTGCGCCCAGCCCACCGCCTCGACATAATCGTCGAAATGGTCGGTGCCCTCGGGAAAATAGGCCAGGTCTTCGTCGGGCAGGTTGATGTGCCACTTGCGCATGTCCTGCTTGGCGAGTTCTATGAAGAACGTACCGATGGCATTGCCCACCCCGCGTGATCCCGAATGCAGCATCACCCAGACCCGCGCTTCCTGATCGAGGCACAGTTCAATGAAGTGATTGCCCGTCCCCAGCGTGCCGAGGTGCACGAGGTGGTTGGTGTTTTTCAACCGCGGAAACTTCTCGCAAATGCGCTCGAACCGCGTGACCAGCGTGGCCCATGCCTCGACGATGGCCGGGGGCGGACTGCCCCACGAACCATGGTCGCGCTGACCGCGTCCCACGCTGCGCCCATGCGGTACGGCGCGTTCGATGGCGCTGCGGATGCCTTCCAGATTGTCGGGCAGGTCGTGCGCCATCAAAGAGGTGCGCGCTGCCATCATGCCGCAGCCGATATCGACCCCGACTGCCGCCGGGATGACCGCGCCCTTGGTAGGAATCACCGAGCCGACCGTGGCGCCGATGCCGACATGGACATCGGGCATGGCGGCGACATGCCTGAAGATGAACGGCATCCTCGCGGCGCGCGCCAACTGGTCGCGCGCTTTGTCGTCCACAGGTACGCCGCGGGTCCACATCTTGATCGGCACTCCGCCCTCGATGGCGGTCAATTCGTACTGCGTTGCGGTCATGGCTGACCTCCTGTTGTCCATCATGGGATCGGCGACGAGGTGTGGCGAGACATTTTGCCTGAGCTACTGCGGATTGCTCCGCGGGTGGATTCGGACCACCGACCTCCCGCCGCGGTGGCGGGTGCTCTACCCATGTAGTCCCACCGGCATTCGCCGATGTGTGTTCCGGTGCCGGCGACGAGGGGTGGCGGGACACCCCCTTGCGGCCCTTGCGGGATCGCGCGGGGGGCGGAGTCGAACCGCTCGGCCTTGCGGCCTTTACCGATGTAGTCCCGTCGGCATTCGCCGGCGTGAAAGGTCTTGCCGTGGCGACGAGGTGCGGCGGGACGCGGTCCTTAAGCTACGTGTCGGCGGCGGGGTTCGAACCCGCATCTCCCTTTGGCATCGCTGACAAGGGGCGCTTTTCTCGTCGGACCTCGTTTGTGACATGTAGTCCCACCGGCATTCGCCACGGCAATTTCGTAAAGGCGTCTTGAGGCACGGCGACGAGGATTGGAAGGACACGCCCGGAGACGTCATTGCTCTACCCACTGAGCTACCTTGCCATGAGGCGAGGGCAGGAATTAAACCTGCGACACATGTAGTCCTTGCCGGCATTCGCCGTGACCGTTCGTTTTAAACCTCCGTGCTTTTTACGATTTCGACCCAATCGCGCGCGTCACCGGTAGCGAACCGCGCCATCGCATCGAACACCGCATCGCTGAACCCGCCGACATTCAGGATGTCATCGCGCGTTTTCGCCTGCGTGGTGCCATAAGGCTGGATGTCGATGCAGATCAGCTTCGCGCGCGGGTTGCGGGCCTTCAACTGGTTCCATTCCGCCATCGTTGCCGTCACACCGCGCCGCGAGGGATCGACCCACGACTCGTTGTCCGAGACGATCACCACTGTGTCCACGCGTGCCCGTTCCTTGTTGAGCAAGGCGAGCGGGGCCGAGACGCTGGTTCCGCCGCCGCCGATCCCGGCCAGTTTCGCCGCGTTGACGGCGACACGGGCATAAGGATCGAGTTCCAGCGTCACCACGCCCTGCTCGAAAGGGATCACCCTGGCATCGCGGTTTTGGCGCAACACGGCGGCTGCGACCAAAGCGGCGATGTCGATGCAACGCACCTTCGATGTGGCGCCCTTGCGCGTGCCGGTCACCGATGCGCGCATCGAGCCCGAAACGTCGGGGCAGACAACAACCTGCCCCGCCAGTTTGGGCACCCGCACCAAAGATGTCTCCAGCGCGCTTTCGAGCGCTGCCTGCACCGCCAGTGGCACGCCATCGCCCACCTGTCCCAACGCCACCATCAACTGATAGGGCATCGGTGCAACCCGGGCGATGGCCTTGGGATCGGCAAGCCGGGCGGCCACCGCTTCGGTCACCCCATCGACCGCGAACGCGCCATGGCGCGCCAGCGTGTTGAGGTTCATCCGCAGCGCCTGCCAGCCCATGCGGGTGGCAAGCACCGCCCACTGCTCGGGCGCGAGAGGGAAAGCCGTTAGCCATTCGAACGGCACGGGCGGCAACTCGCCTTGCGGCGCGCGCTTCCACGCCTCGAAGGCGGCGATCTCGGCCGGCAGCCCCGCGACGTCGTAAGGCTTGCCGATCAGCCAGCCATAGAACGCACGCCGCTGGGCATCCGCCGGAGCGGGGTGAACCATCCTGACCACATCCGCGAGGCTCGGGGCCGTGCCCGTGGCGGCCTGCGTCAGCCGCGCCATCGAGGCCTTCTCGAGCCACTCCTTGACCAGCCGCTTGGGCCGGGTGCCGAGCGAGGTGCGCCCGACCTGACCCGAGCGCATGATCTGCACGAAAGTGCGAAGCATGCGGCCGTTGTCGATCACCCGCCTGAACACGCGGACGGCAAGGTCCGGGTCGGCGACGGTCAGGTATGCCGTCAGCAACGCGGGCATATCCTTCATCGCGCCGGCGGTGCGGGCATAGACCGCGGCCTTCGCGACGAATTCGGGCGAGACGGCACCTGCTGCGGCCAGCACATCGGCCAGTTGGGCTTCGGCACCGGAATAGAAGCCATCGGCCAGCGTGCCCGTGGCTGCGAGCTGTGCCAGCCTGGCTTCGGCGTCGTAGGCATAGGCAACGCCGCCAGCCTCGTTGACCGCATCCGTGCGCGGCAAGACCTTCGAGGTGAGCGATGCAAAAAGGCTGCGGTTGGCCATGGCGAAAATCCTTCAGGGCGGGCTTTCCGGGGCGGCCAGCCCATTCCGGCCGCCCCGTCGTCACCGCGCGCCGGGCTGTTCGATCGACCCGGCGGAAGGTCATAAGCAGGGCGCGTGCCAGTTTGCGATCGAGGCAGATAAAATCGTCCATGCCGCTGAATTAAAAAGATATATGATAAAAGCCAGTCTTTCGTCATCGCAGTGTCAAGCCAGCATTTGTATCCTGATCTATAAATGGTTATAAATCTGGCGCATGAAGACCACGACCGTCATCGGCCTCCTCGGCTCCACACTCGACGCGTCCAAGTTCGGCCCCTCGCGCTGGATGAAATGGCGGCCTTCGGTCGGCCTGTGCATGCACGAGGACCTGCGAGTCGACCGCTTCGTGATGGTCCATGGCACCATGCACGGCCGGCTGGCGGCGTATGTGGCGCAGGACATCGCGGCGGTTTCGCCGGAAACACAGGTCGAACGGCATGTGATCGACTTCCGCGACGCCTGGGATTTCGAGGAGGTTTACGGCAAGCTTCTCGATTTCGCACGCGCGCTGCGCCTCGATCCCGATGCCGAGGACGTGCTTGTGCACATCACCACCGGCACCCACGTTGCGCAGATCTGCCTGTTCCTGCTGACCGAGGCGCATTACCTGCCCGGCCGGTTGCTTCAGACCCAACCCAAACGCGGGCCTCCGGATGCCACGGGGACGTGGAGCGTGATCGACCTCGATCTCTCGCGCTACGACAGCATTGCGACGCGTTTCGCCAGCGAGAGTGCCGAGAGCACATCGTTCCTCAAATCGGGCATTGAGACGCGCAACGCCGCCTTCAACGTGATGATCGGTGAGATCGAACAGGTCGCGAGCCGAACCCGTGCGCCCATCCTGCTGATGGGACCGACCGGTGCGGGCAAGAGCCAGCTCGCTCGCCGCATCTTCGATCTCAAGAAGCTGAAACGTCAGGTCAGCGGGCCATTCGTCGAGGTCAACTGCGCGACCCTGCGCGGGGACAGCGCCATGTCTGCCCTGTTCGGCCACAAGAAAGGCGCGTTCACGGGCGCGGCAGCCGACCGACCCGGCCTGCTGCGCGGCGCGGATGGCGGCATGCTGTTCCTCGACGAGATCGGCGAACTCGGCATTGACGAGCAGGCGATGATCCTGCGCGCAATCGAGGACAAGCGCTTCCTGCCCGTCGGCGCCGACAGCGAGGCGAGCAGTGAATTTCAGTTGATCGCCGGCACCAACCGCGATCTCGCCCGGTGCGTGGCGGATGGCTCGTTTCGCGAAGACCTGTACGCCCGCCTCAATTTGTGGACCTTTGCACTGCCGGGTCTGGCCGAGCGGCGCGAGGATATCGCACCCAACCTCGACTATGAACTCGATCGCCATGCCGAGCGGGAAGGTGAGCGCGTGACGTTCAACAAGGAAGCGCGTGAACGCTACTTGGCCTACGCTGTCTCGCCTGAGGCACGATGGCCGGGAAACTTCCGCGATCTTGCGGCGAGCGTTACGCGTATGGCAACATTTTCGCCCAAGGGCCGGATCGATAGCGAGACCGTTGCGGCTGAGATCGGCCGCCTCAAGCGCCTCTGGGGAGCGAGCGGCGCGGGTACCGACGGCCTGGAGATGCTTCTACCGCCCGATGCACTTGCCGCCGTCGATCCGTTCGATCGCGTCCAACTCGCCTATGTGGTGGCGACGTGCCGCCGCAGCCGCTCGCTGTCGGATGCGGGGCGCCAGCTTTTCGCCGCATCGCGCGAGAAGCGCGCGAGCACCAACGATGCAGACCGACTGCGCAAGTATCTCGCGCGGTTCGGCCTTGATGGGCGCGAGTTGACGGGCAGCGGTTGAATGCCGTCGCCGGCGCTGCGAGCCACAGCGTTCCGCGCACCAGTTCACTATTGCCAGCGGCCTGTTTCCACCGATGCTTGGCACTGCCAATGACGAGCATCGTGGCACTTTGCCATACGGCGGTGGATCGGAGATCTTGGCAATCCGCTGATTTTCAGCTAACGGCAGCCGCGACGCGGAATCAACCGCTCAGTCAGGAGTAACTGGATTGCTGGTTCTTGCGCCATTTTCGGGCGCGACCGGTAGCGTCCGTTCCCTTCCGTAAAGCACCCTGATCGAAGGCGGCTGTACGGGCGGAACGCAGCATGCGCCGCTCGCAGCTCTCACCACACAGGACATAATGCATGTGTCCGGCCCCGGCCGGCGTGCATTCGCGTGAACGGAAGACCGATGACTGAATGGATGCTTGTCCGAAGCGTTGCGCTTCGGATGAATGCAGGCGGCAACATGCGCCTCTTGCGCGCTCTCGATGAATGGACCGCGAGCAACGCGGAATGGCTGGGGCTTGTCGATACAGACAAGTGGCCGCAGGCGATCGCCGCCTTGCAGCAGGATCGGACGAACGAACCGCGCCCGCATGTCCTCGCACTGGCCGACGTGCTGGCCGCGACGTTGGCATTGAGCGATATCGACGCCGCGCTGCTGCGTTTGTTGGTGGCGGCGGATCGTCTGCCGCGCTTTGCGTCGCTGACCGCGACATGGAGCGAGCACGGGCGCGACTTGCCGATGCTGCTGGGGATGGCGGCGGGTGCCGACCCGGTCGACGCGGACCGGGCCGTGCGCTCCAGCGCGGTGTTGCGGATGGGGTTGGCCAGCTTTAGCGCCAACCGGCAAGGCATGATCGAGGTCGATCTGCGCTGGTCGCTGGAAAAGCTGTTGGATCGGGCGTCGGCGGATCATCATTCGGTCATCGCTGCGCTGGTAGGGCCGGTGCAGACGACGCACCTCGCGCTTGCCGATTTTGCTCATGTCGGGGATGCTGACTTTCTGGTGCGGCTTCTGGCCGGGTCAAGCCTAGAGCGGGCGGCTGGCGTCAACATCCTCATTTACGGGCCGCCCGGGACCGGCAAAACCGAGTTCGCCCGATCGCTGGCCGCGACCGCCGGCCTTGCGCTCTACGGGGTGGGTGAGGCCGACGACGACGGCGACGAGCCGACGCGCTGGGATCGGGTCTGTGCCCTGCAACTGGCCCAACGCGTGATGGCGCGGCGCGGGGATGCGGTGCTGTTGTTTGATGAGATGGAGGATCTGATCGGAGACGCCCATCCCTCCACCGGCGACTGGCAGGTCGGGCGCAACGGCAGCAAGGTCTTCGTCAACCGGTTGCTCGAAACCAATGCGGTGCCGGTGATCTGGACGACGAATGCGCTGGGGAACATCGAGGACGCCATCTTACGCCGGATGAGCTTCGTTTTGCGCCTCGACCTGCCGTCGCCGGCGACGGCGCGACGGATGATGACACGCATCGCGGCGGAGGAATCCGTCACGTCCTCGCCTCAACTTGAGGCACTGGTCGATCAGGCGCCAGAAACCGCCACGGTGCTCCGCGTCGCGGCACGCGCCGCGCGTCTGGCCGGAGAGGTGGATGGCATCGGTCGACCTGCGGCGGCACTGGTCCGTGCCTTGCGCGGGACCGAGTTGCCGCGACCGGACTCGGGCGAGCTGGATCTCGACTTGTTCGAGGCCGACTGTGCGCTGGGCCCGATGCTGACCCGGCTTCGTGAGAGCGGGGGCGGAGATGTCTCGGTGCTTCTGACGGGGCCGCCCGGTACCGGCAAATCGGCGCTGGCGGCGCATATGGCGCGGGCAGTCGATCGTCCCTTGATGATCAAGCGGGCATCGGACCTCCTTTCGCGCTGGGTCGGTGGCACCGAGGCGGCGATCGCGGAGGCATTCGCCGAAGCGCGCGAGCGCGGTCAGGTGCTGTTCTTCGACGAGGCCGATTCGCTGTTGTTCGATCGCAGTTCGGCGGCGCACAGTTGGGAGGTGGGGCAGGTGAATGAGATGCTGACCTGGCTGGATCAGCATCCCCTGCCGGTGATCGCCGCCACCAACCATGGCCAGCGGCTCGATGCTGCAGCGGTGCGGCGTTTTGCCTTCAAGATCGATCTTGCGCCATTGGGGGCCAGTCGGGCGGCGCAGGCGTTCCAGCGCTTCTTCGGCGTACCCGCACCCGGCTCGCTGGCCCGGGTGACCAATCTGACGCCGGGCGACTTTGCCGCCGTCCGCCGTCAGTTGCGATTTGCGCCCGCCCGCGACGCGCTGGATCTTGTGGAGCGCTTGGGCAAAGAGGGGAGTTGGCGGCCCGGTTGCAGCAAGCTCGGCTTCTGAGTTTGGCAGGGCATAGATGTGGGGGGCGATCGGGGGGTACGGGTAACGCCGCCAGAGCCGACGTTCAGCGGCCGAGGCTGGAGCGTCGGACCCAGTCGTTTGTTCATGGTCGCCGTGGGGCGCTCGAATGACGAGGGCTGGGACTTTTCTGCCGTTCTCAGATTTGAGCAAAAGGTCAGCGCTCAACTGAACACAGGATATCTGAACGGTAGCCAACAGCGGCAAGGCACTTGAGGGTCTGGCGATTCGCGGGATGGGAGCTTGGACTGTTAAATCGATCTCGGAATAACCATGACAGCCTCGTTTGAGCAATTTTGAGAATGTTGACATTCCCCACAGGAACATGCAAGGGACTGGAGGGCAGGCGTACAAACCGCTTGGAACCAGGAGCACTTATGGCCGAGTCCGAAGAAAAAGTTACCACCGCATCAAGCATTTTAGTCATTTTATTACGCGAAGTCCGCATGGAGCGGCGCCTCCATCAAGCTCAGATTGCCGATGCTATTGGGAAAACGGCGAGCGCTTGGACGAAGATCGAGGCCGGAAAGAGTCCCTTGTCGCTTGAAGTTTTTCTTCGAGTTTGCAATGTAATGCAAGTAGCAGCTTCCGCTGTGATGGCAACTGCAGAGCGATATGCAGCGATTCTTGGCAATAGATGGAATCATCCGGATGGCAACCATTGGTCCATTATTTTCACGGAAATTGAACTTAAGGACGACCACTTGCTTTCATATGCTCAGGAATACTGGGCTTCACCAGGATTTCGCAAACAGACTGCAAATCATTTTGTCTTTCACTCCATATTGAACGGGCCGATTAATAATTGCGATGGCACCATGACGATTGCCCCCGTGTTCCAATTCGCGTTGGACCCAGCGTTCCGCGCATCGCAATTGCGGGGATGAGTTACCCAGCCCCAGGCACCCGTATCGTTGAACCGGGCGAAGCGTTTTCCTGGGGCTACCGCGGCAATCTCGTTGGAGCTTGGGTGGTTCACGGTTTCTTGCTGAATCGTAGCTTGCTGACGGAGACACTGCGCTTTCCCTAAGCAGACATTGCGCAATGCCTCACGGTGCGACATGTCTCAGCTGTGCTCCCTGGACCTCTCAACGCTGTTGATCTTGCCGCCGTTGAGCGGCTGCTGGCTAATGGCGTCGCCGAAAGCCGCACCCTTGAATACAAACGTCAGTTGTCCGATCCTAAGGATAGGGAAAGTAAGCGCGAGTTTCTTGCCGACGTCACCTCTTTCGCTAGGTTCTGTTGACAAAGTTGGGTAGCCATCTGCGGATGGCGGCTAGATTGAGAAAGCTTGCAAAGGACAGTGCGGTTTTATCGTAGCGTGTGGCGATGCGGCGCTGGTGCTTGAGGTGGCCGAACATGCGCTCGATGCGGTTGCGATCCCGATAGCGGCGGAAGTCGCAGGCGATGGGCTCACGGCGGTTGGACTTGGGTGGAATGATTGGCAGAATACCGCGCATCAGCAGGTTCGAGCGCACCGTGTCGCCGTCGTATCCCTTGTCCGGCAGCAGGGCCTTGGGTTTGTTGACTGGCAACGCCATCAGGTCATCGACAGCCCCGTAATCCGAGGCTTCGCCGCCGGTCAGGATGAAGCCGAGAGGGCGTCCTTGATTGTCGCATCGGGCGTGGACTTTGCACGAAAAGCCGCCGCGTGATTGATGCGCCCCGGGATTGCCGGAGACCTGAACTCCTGAGAGGACAGGTTGATGAGCAAGACGACGAACAAATTTGCACCTGAGGTTCGCGAGCGTGCGGTACGGATGGTATTGGAGGGCGGGAAGG
>Ga0302187_10000139_pt1 | contig 68419 bp, 59 predicted proteins | sample II_Bog_E1_3_FD_202120 | JGI IMG/M metagenome (GOLD analysis project Ga0302187, IMG submission 202120) | Peat permafrost microbial communities from Stordalen Mire near Abisko, Sweden - II_Bog_E1_3 | ecosystem: Environmental > Terrestrial > Soil > Wetlands > Peat | place: Sweden: Abisko...
CCAGTCCCAGCGGCTATGGGCCGGACTCGCTGTGGTCCTATGAGGCGGGCACGAAGGACAGCTTCCTCGGCGGCCGCCTGAGCATGGGCCTCAGCGCCTACCTGATGAAGTGGAAGAACATCCAGCAATCGGTGCGCCTGCCGACCTGCTCGTTCTCGTTCATCGACAACCTCGGCAACGCCACCGGCCGCGGCGGCGAGCTGTCGGTCGATCTGCGGCCGGTGCATGGCTTCGATCTGGGCGGCAATCTGGCTTATGTCGATCTGACGTATGACCAGAACGTCTATGGCGGCAACGGCCTGCTGCTGAAGGCCAATGGCCAGCATATCGGCGGCCCGTCGTGGACCGGCCACATCTATGGGTCCTACGAGACGCCGGTGGCCGATCGGGTGAAGGGCTATATCCGCGCCGACTACACGTTCTCCAGCCACACCTACCAGGTCGCGACGGCGGGCGACTATGGCTTCGACGCGGGCCTGACGCCTCTGGGCGCCAGCCACTACATGACGCTGCGGACCGGCGCCCGGTTCGATGGCGCCGACCTGTCGCTGTTCATCGACAACTTGTTCAATTCCACCGACGTGCTGGCCCGCAACCATGATTCGGTCGGCTCCGCGCTCTACTACGACGAAAGCTTCCGCCCCCGGACCATCGGGCTGACGCTCAGCTACAACTACTGATCTCTCCCGCCAACGCGCGGACACGACAGGCGGGCCCGGCAACGGGTCCGCCTTTCTGTTGCGCGCACAAGAAAGGCGCCATGCGGAGGAGCCGATCCCCGGCATGGCGCCCGTTGCCATCGCGCCCCCGCAGCCGGGGGCGCGATGATCATGCCTCAGCCATCCGGATTGGGGTGATGCACTTGCACCGGCCCCGGCGGGGCGATGGTCGCGCAGTTCGAGCCCGGCACCTGCCCCGCCAGCAAGACCCGCGCAAAGGGGATCGAATCGCGCGCGGAGACATTGACCGTGCTGCCATGATCCTCACCGGGATAGGTGTGCCACTGGATATCGGTATGCGCCGCGCACATCGCCTTCACCGCGTTGTATTGGCCCTGAGTGCCGGCCATGTTGTCGGCCAGGCCGGTGCCGACGAACAGCGGCCCGGGGATATGCGCATCCGGGAACGCGAAGGCGCCTTCCATGGCGCTGTCGATCGGGGCGAGGTCGTCGACGAAGACCTGCTGCCCGGTCAGCTTGTCCTGCGCGGACATCGCAAACAGCGCGCCGAGGCAGGCCTTGCGCGATTCGCGCAGCAGTGCATCGCCGGCCGGCTTCACAAAGCGCGCCGGATCGAGCTCCGGATGCAGCGCGCGGTCGATACCGGCGATGCGCAGCATGCCAAAACCGGGGTCCATGAAGTGAACGTCGGTCAGCCGCTGCTCCTTGGCGACGAAGTCGGCGGGATGCGGCGTTGTGAAGGTCATCACCAGCCCCGTCGCCACCGTGCCCAGCACGTGGACATCGGGCGCATAGCTGGCCGCAAGATAAGTGGCCCCCAAGGCCGCGCCCGACCCTTGCGATTGGCCGACGACGATCACCCGGTCCGACAATTCGCCCGCGTGGGCGGAGAGCGCCGCCCGCACCGCATCGAGCACCGACCGCCCTTCCGAGCGCCACAGCAAATAAGGATGCACCCCGGGCGTGCCGAGCCCCTCGTAATCGCTGGCGACCACCGCGAAACCGGCATCGAGCCAGCTTTGCAGATACTTGCGGTCGCGCGCCGATGGCCCGGTCCAGGATGGCGCGCAAGGATCGGCAAAGCCGGTGGTGCCATGCGCCCAGGCGACGATCGGCCAGCCGCCATGTGGCGCCGGGCCCTTGGGCAGGAACATCATGCCCGAGACCACGATCGCCCCGCGCCCCACGCCGCTGGTGGAGCTGTAGAGGATGCGCAATGCCGTGCCGGCGCCGGGCTGGGGCAGATCGGCGGGCAGCGTCTCCTGCCGGAGCATGTGGCCCGGCGCGCCGACCGGTTCCGCCCAGCCATAGAACGGAGAGACGCCGCCATCGCCATCGATATTGCCCAGATCGGGCGCCTCCGGCCCCCCGGCCAGTGCCGGCCCGGCCCCCAGCCCCGCTGCCAGCGCCATCAGAACCAGTGACATCACCGTGCTAAACCATCGTTTCATACATGGATCCACCTGAACGCATGCCCGCCATGGGCACACTCTGATCGCGCAGCCTAGGCCCGATGCCGCGTCCCCGCCGCCGCCGCCGCATCATCACCGCAGTGCCTGCGCGGCAACGCGCGGCCATGTAGGGTCGCCAAAAAGGTATACGCCACGATGCCGGTTGCGAACCGGCCTTGTTGGTCCGGCGTGGACGCCTATGCTCCGGCGCTACCACGGAGAACGGTCGCAGATGAGCACAACAGGCACCCCACAGGCCGCCGAGAGCATGATCCCGCTGGCGGTGGTCTATGCCATCGGGCTGGGCAGCATGGCGCTGGTCGGTATCCTGTCGCCGTTGGCGCTGGCGATCACGGGCGCGCTCCATGCGCCGCGTTCGGCGATCGGGTTGACCATCGCGCTGTTCTCGCTGCCGGCGGCGATCGTGGCGACGATCGGCGGCGGCGTGGTCGATCGGCTGGGGCCGCGACGCATCCTGCTGCTGACCTCGCCGGTGTTCATTGTCGCCGACGTGATCCTGTGCACCGCGCCGGGGGTCTGGCTGTTCGATCTGGGGATGCTGCTGGCGGGGATCGGCTATCTGGGCATTCTCAACGGCGGTGCGGCGATGCTGATCGGGGCGCTCTCGGGCGCGCGGCGGACGCGGGCGATGACACTGTGGTCCACCTATGCCCCCACCGGCTTTGCACTGGGGCTGCTGCTGTCGGCGCCGTTCGCGCCGTCCCAGGCTTGGCGCGGGGCGATTGCGGTGCACGCCGCGTTCATGGCGGTTTGCGCTCTGGCGGCGTTTGCGCTGCCCCATGTCGCGGCGATCCCGCGGCGCGAGGGGACAGCGCGCCATCGTCTGGCCAGCCTGTTTGCCGGGCTGCGCCGGCCGCGCGTGTGCCTTTTGGGCGTGGCGATGGCGATGCCGGCGATGATTTCCTATGGCACCAGCCTCGCCGCGCCGACTTATCTGGCCAAAGTCCACGGCGTGTCGCTGGCGGCCTCGGCCAGCATCGTCGCGGTGGCGAAGATCGTCTCCGTGCTGCTCGGCGGCACGGTGACCGGGGCGCTGCTGACGCGCGATTTTCCGGCGCGGAGGCTGTTGGCGATCGTGGTGGTGATCGGGGTGGTGGCGCAGTTTTGCCTGTTCCTGCCGGCCAGTCCGCTGCCGCTGGCGATCGCCGGGCTGATGGCCTGGCTGTTCACCTATGGCGCGGCGACGGGCGTGTGCATGGCGACATTGCCCTCGCTGTCCGATCGCGATCTGGGCGGGGGCAGCGTGGCCGGGCTGGTCAACCAGTTCGTGTCGCTGGCCTCGTTCCTCACCCCCACGCTCTATTTCGCACTGAGCGACTGGACGGGCTATGTCGTGGTGGCGGTGGTGGGGCTGGTGGTGTGTCTGGCGGCGCTGCCGGGGCCTCAGACGGCGGTGTCGCCGCCATCGACGGGCAGCATCGCCCCGGTCAGGTAACCCGCCGCCGGCGAGGCGAGGAAGTGCACCACCGCCGCCGTCTCACCCGCGGTGCCGTGGCGGCGCAACGGGATGCGCGCATCGATGGCGGCGCGTTCCCCAGGGGGGCGCGTGGCCCAGAACCCCTCGGTCAGCGGCGTCTCCAGCCAGCCGCCGAGCACGGCGTTGACCCTTATGCCCTCCGGCCCCAATTCGGCCGTCAGACTGCGCACCAGGCCGGCCACCCCGGCCTTGGTCGCCTGATAGGCGTGGGTAAAGGGCTGACCGCGCAAGGCGGCGGTGGAGGACACGATCGTCACCGAGGCCTGCGACGATGCGCGCAGCCAGGGCAGCGCCGCCTGCACCGCGAAGAACGGCAGGCGCAGGTTGATCGCCGCCGCCCGGTCCCACATCGCCGGCGTCCATTCCGCGATCGGCGCCGATGCCATCGCCGATGCGGCGATCACCAGCGCATCGAGCCCATCCTGCGCCACAGCCGCAACCGCCCGATGAACGGCCTCCACCGCCGCCAGTTCCACCGCTACGAAGCGCATGCCGCCAAGGCCGGGCGGCGCGGGACCTTCATCGGCAACCGTCACGTGATCGCCGGCATCGGCGAAGGTCCGTGCGATCGCGCCGCCCAGACCGTTGGCGCCGCCGATGATGAGAATGCTGGCCATATCAGCGCTCCTGTGCGGCGGGGGCATGCCGGATGCCATCGCCGCCTCGGCAACGTACCCGGCCCAAAAAAGCAACTCCCGGCAACACGCGATTTGCTATGGCCTGATCCATGACATCCCCCACCTCCGATCTCAATACCGACGATCCGGCCGCCATGCGCCGGGCCATTCGCGATGGCCGGTTTTCCGGGTTCACCAATCTGGTCGCGCGCGGGGTGCTGCAGGGCAATCTGGTGGCCGTGCCCGCCGCCCATGCCGACGACTTCGAGGCCTATTGCCGCGCCAATGCGGCAGCATTGCCGATTCTGGGGCGCGGCACGGCGGGATCGCGGGCGATGCCCGATCTCGCCGCCGATCTGGACATCGCCCGCGACACCGGCGGCTACATGGTGTTTCGCGATGGCGAACTGATCGAGACCCCGCGCGATGCCAGCCCCTATTGGCGCGACGATCTGGTGCCGTTCGTCCTGGGCTGCTCGTTCTCGTTCGAGGCGATCCTCCAGCGCGCCGGCGTGCGCCTGCGCCATCTCGATGAAGGCAATGTCTCGGCGATGTACGAGACCACGTGCGAGACTGTGCCTGTGGGTCCGTTCGGCGGGCGGCTGATCGTCTCGATGCGCGCGCTCACCCCGGCCGATGCGATCCGCGCGACGCTGGTCTCGGCGCGCTACCCACGGTTTCATGGCGCGCCGGTGTCGCTGGGCCTGCCCGCCGATCTGGGCATCGCCGATCTGGCGCAGAGCTATGGCGGCCACGGCCTCACCCGGTTGCATGCCGACGAGATCCCGGTGTTCTGGGCCTGCGGCGCCACCGGCCAGAATGCCGTGCGGGCCGCGCGCCTGCCGCTGTGCATCACTCATCACAAGGCGCACATGGTCATCACCGACCTGCCGCTGCCCGCCGTTTGCGAGGACCCGACCCATGAATGTTGACGAGATTGTCGCCCATTATCACGCGCATGGCTATGTCGTGGTGCCCGGCCTGTTGCAGGGCCCGGTGCTGGACCGGTTGCGCGCCTTGACCGACAGTGTCGCCGCGCGCGCCGAAACGGTGGAGGGCGACGATGCCTGGTTCGATTTCGATATCGACGCGGCCGGCCAGCGCACGATCCAGCGGATCAAGAAGCCCAACCGCATCGATCCGTTCTATGCCGAGCAGGCCGGCAACGCGCAGATCCTGGCGATCCTGACCCGCATCATCGGCGAGAATGTCCGCCTGTCGCACACCAAGATCAACATGAAATCGGCCCATGGCGGCGCCGCGCTGGAATGGCATCAGGACTGGGCCTTTGCGCCGCACACCAACATGGCGACCTGCGTGGCATCGGTGATGCTGGACGATGCCTTTGCCGCCAATGGCGCGATGCAGGTGATCCCCGACAGCCACAAGGGCCCGCTGCTCGATCACCACGACGAGGAGGGTTACTTCTGCGGCGCGGTCGATCCCGCCCAGATCGACATGAGCCTGGCCGCGCTGTTGGAAGGCGTGGCCGGCACGGTCAGCTTCCACCACCCGATGACGCTACATGGATCGAGCGTCAACCGCTCGGGCGATCCGCGGCGCATCCTGTTTTACGAATATGCCGCCAGCGATGCCTTCCCGCTGTTCTACAAGGTCGATTGGGAGGAGTACGAATCGCGCCTCGTCGCCGGGCTCAGCACCACCGATGTGCGTTTCGAGCAGAACTATGTGAAGCTGCCGTTCCCCTCACGCGCCGGCAGCTCGATCTATCGTGTGCAGGCGGCATCGAACCGCAAGTTCTTCGCGGACGCGCAGTGATGCGGCGCCCCGCAGGCCCCATCGCCTTCGTCACCGGGGCCAGCGCCGGCACCGGCCGTGAGATCGCGCTGGCGCTGGGTGCGGCCGGCTATGATGTGGCGGTGCTGGCCCGGCGCACCGATGCGCTGGAGGCGGTGGCCGAGGCGATCCGTGGCGATGGTCGCGCCGCGCTGGTTCTCACCGCTGATGTCCGCGATGCGCCGGCGCTGGAGACCGCGCTCGATGCCTTTCTCGTCTGGTCGGGCGGGCGCGTGGACGTGGTGATCAACGCCGCCGGCTATACCGGGCCGCTGTCGCCGCAGATCGGCGATTTCAGCCTGGCGGAGTTCGACAGCACCGTTGCCACCAACTTGCGCGCGCCGTTCATCGTGCTGTCGCGGCTGTTGCCGGTGATGCGCCGCGCCGGGCAGGGCCGGGTGGTCAACATCGGCGGCAACCACGGGATGCGCGGGCGCGCCGGGCGCTCCAGCTATTCGGCCTCGAAATGGGGGCTGCGCGGCTTGACCCGCAGCGCCGCGTTGGAGGCGGGGCCGGACGGCGTGACCGTCAACTACATCGCCCCCGGCCCGATCGCGGTGCCGCGGATGCAGGCCAACTGGCGCGCGATGGGCGCGGCGCAGGGTCTGTCCGAGGAGGCGGCGCTGCGGGCCTATGTCGCCGATATGGGCATCCCGTTGGGGCGGCCCAGCGAAATGGCGGATATCGTCGCCATGGCGCTCTATCTGGTGGGCGAGGGCGGGCGCAACGTCACCGGGCAGGAACTGGTCGTGGATGGCGGCGCGACGTTGTGACAGGGCGGAGGGGTTCGCCGCGCGCGAACCCCTTCAGAACAGGTCGAAATACTCCCGGTGCTCCCAGTCGGTCACGGTCTGGTTATAGCGCGCCACCTCGGCCCGCTTGATCAGCAGGAAGTGATCGACAAACCCATCCCCGAACGCCCCGCGCAGCAAGGCGCTGGCATCGAGCAGATCAAGCGCCGACTCCAGGCTGCGTGGCAACAGCGTGGCGGCGGCGGCATAGGGCGAATCGACCGAGGGCGGCGGCACCAGCGCCGCCTCGATCCCGGCAAGGCCGGTTTCCATCTGCGAGGCGAGGTAGAGATAGGGGTTTGCCGCCGGTTCTCCGACGCGGTTTTCGATCCGGCGCAGCGCCGGGCTGCCCCGTGCCAGTACCCGCAGCAAGGCACCCCGGTTGTCCTCGGCCCAGGCCAGCCGATCGGGGGCCAGTGAGTTGGGACGATAGCGCTTGTAGCCGTTGATCGTCGGCGTGGAGAACGGCGTGGCCGCCGCCGCCCCGGCCAGCAGCCCGGCGAGAAACTGCTGGCCGACCAGCGACAGGCCATCGGCCCCGTCCGCCGGGGCGAAGGCATTGGCCCCGCTCACCCGGTCGCGCAGCGATTGATGGAGATGCCAGCCGCTCGCCATCGCCTCGGGCAACTGCGGCCGGCACATGAAGCTTACGTGATAGCCGTGGCGGCGGGCCACCTGCTTGGCCATGCTGCGAAACAGCACCATGTCGTCGGCCGGGCCAAGGCCGCTGCCGGCGCGGAACACGAATTCGCACTGGCTGGGGCCGAATTCCACCTCCATCGAATGCAGCGGCAGCCCGAGCGCCACGCAGGCCGCGCGCAGCACGTCCACCATCGGCTCGATCTGGTCGTAGAGCTGCTCGGTCAGATAATTGTAGCCGCCATGGAGCAGCGAGACCTGCGGCGGGCGACCGGGCTGGCCGGCATCCTCGGGGCGCAGTATGGGATCATCGAGGCGGGTGAGATAGAACTCGACCTCAAGCCCGCTGACATAGTCATAACCCCGCGCCGCCAGCCGATCGACCGCGCGGCGGGCCAGGCCACGGGTGGAACTGGCCACCGGCCGCCCGTCCTTGTGATAGAGGTCGCACAGGATCCAGCCGGTGCTGGTGGCCCAGGGCAGCACGCGGAAGGTGGCCGGATCGGGCACCATGATCACGTCGCCGCCGCCTTGCAGGTCGGCATCGCCGATCCCCGCACCGGCGGCGAACACCGGCACGACAGTCCGGTGCGAGGTATCCTTCAGCAGCAGCGTGGAGGTGATCGCGCAGCCTTCGCCAAACGCCCCCGCCAGCGATCCCGCCAGCAAGGTCTTGCCCCGCGTGATGCCGTGGAGATCGACGAACACCAGCCGGATAGTCTCGATCCCCTCGGCCGCCACCCGCGCCGACACCTCGCTGGCAAGGCACTGCTGGTCCTCGCTCCACAGGCCATGGTCGGCGATGAAGCTCATCGTGCCCATGCCGCCCCGGCCCGCCGCCGCGCATCCAGCGCCCGCCAATAGTCCGCCAGATCCGCGCTGACCGGGGCCACGCCATCGACCGTGCCGGGATCAGCCATCGCTTCGGCTTCCGCTGCAGTCAGGTCCAGCAGCGGGCGCTCGCCCTTGGCCACTTTGGCGATCTCGCGCAGCAAGAGGCGGCGATAGGCGACGATGCCCTTGTCGGTGGAGCCCAGATGCTCGCGCGTGCGGTCCTGGATGCGGCCCATCGATTCGACCGCCCATTGGTCGTGGACATTGATGTCCTCGCCCATGCCGGTGTAGGTCCTGCTGCGCTGCTCGACCACGTCATAGCCATAGTCGTTGTGGCGGCCCAGACGGGGCTTGTAATCTGGCAGTTCATAGAGCGTCAGCCGCTGGCGGCGCATCTCGGGCTTGTCGACCGGCGCGGCGAAGCTGGTGAACGCGGCGTACCAGTAACAGCTCACGTCATCGATCGGCACGTGCCACTGGGTGATCGTCATGGTCTCGGAAAGCGGGATGATGAACGCCTGTGGAAAGTAGAGGTTGGTCACGCGTACATGCGTCTGGCCATCGGGCAGTGGGCGCAGCGCGGTCAGACGAAAGCCGACATCGGTGGGATCGATGGTGATGTCGGGGTTCTCGAACGCGCGCAGCACCTGGATCATGGTCAGGTCGCTGTCGGCCGAGCGGGCGCGGAACTGCTTGCCATAGGCGTCGGCCTCCTCGTCCTCGAAGAAGCGGTGGAGGAAGCTGGCGTGGGCCGGATCGATGCCGACCTCCAGCGCCTGCAACCAGTTGCAGTCAAGATAGCCCTTGAAGGCGAACACATGGCTCTCGGGCGCGACGAAGCAATCGAGCGGGGGGAGCGCCGGTGGCGCGCCCTCGCCGAGGAAGGCGAAGATCATGCCCGCGCGCTCGGCCACGGGATAGGCCCGCTGACGTACGCGGGTGCACAGCGTTGATCCGGCGGGCTCGCCCGGGGTTTGCAGGCAGTTGCCTTCGACGTCGAAGACCCAGCCATGAAACAGGCAACGCAAACCGCCATCCTCCAGCCGCCCGAAGGCCAGATCGGCGCCGCGATGCGGGCAATCGCGATCGAGCAGCCCCAGCCGCCCCGCCGCATCGCGAAACAGCACCATGTCTTGGCCCAGCACTTTCACCGCCTTGGCCGGGCGCGGGCCCTCCAACTCCTCCAGCAGCGCCACCGGCTGCCAATAGCGGCGCAGCAGCGCGCCCAGCGGGCGATCGCGGCCGCTGAGGGTCACGAGATCGTTCTGTTCAGGTGTCATCGGCGGAAGCCCCGTGTGCGAAAATGCGCCACATGCATCGCGGCGTGGATGGCGGACAGGGGCCCCTCATGCCGCATCGCGCGGGCCGATCGTGTTGCCGAACACTTGCCGGCGTGTTGCCGTTTCAGACAACGCCCCCCGTTGGCGGTGGTGCATTTTTGACATAGGGTCGGCCTCTCCCGCCCTGCCCAGACAGAAAGCCCAGCGATGACCGATGCCCCCCGTCAGATCCGCCATGTTGCCGTGTTCTGCGGCTCGAACACCGGTCTGGGCGATACTTACGAGAAGGCTGCAGCCCAATTGGGCGCGGCGTTGGCGCGGCGGGGGATCGGCATTGTCTATGGCGGCACGCACAAGGGGCTGATGGGCATTCTCGCCGATGCCGCCCTGGCCGAGGGCGGCCATGTCCACGGCGTGATCAACCGTCGCCTGTTCGATCGCGGGCACCTCCACCCGGCGCTGTCGGTGCATGAGATCGTCGAGAGCATGGGGCTGCGCAAGGCGCGCATGTTGGCACTGGCCGATGCCTGCATCGCCTTGCCCGGCGGCATCGGCACGCTGGAGGAGTTCATGGAGGCCTGGACGCTCAACCAGCTTGGCGAGATCGACAAGCCGGTGGGGTTGTTCAGCGTCGATGGCTTCCACGCGCCGTTCATGGCCTTCATTGATGCGATGATTGCGCAGAAGTTCCTGCCCCCCGAGCATCGCCGTGGGATCGTGGTCGAACAGGACCCGGAGGCGCTGATTGACGCGCTGGCGGCGTTTGAGAAGCCGGTGGTGCCGAAGTGGTTGTGAGCGACTGACCGGATGCGAGGGGCGCGGCCCCCCGCCATCCTTCTTCAAACCCGCGTGTCGATCCAGATCGATTTGGTCTGGAAATGCTCATCCACGTGTGCCCGGCCATATTCGCGGCCATGCCCGCTGGCCTTGATCCCGCCCGAGGGCACTGCCGGATCGATCCGGTTATAGCAGTTGATCCACACCGATCCGACCCTCAGCGCCTTGGCCACCCGATGCGCGCGGCCGAGCGATCCCGTCCAGACCCCGGCGCCCAGCCCGAATTCGGTGGCATTGGCGCGGGCGATCACCTCATCCTCGCTGTCGAAAGCCAGGGTGGCGAGGATCGGGCCGAAGATCTCCTCGCGCACCGCGCGCATGTCGTCACGCGCCTCGACCAGCACCGTGGGCGGGAAGAAGAAGCCCCCGTCAAAGCCCTCGCCGGTCAGCCGCGCGCCGCCAGAGATCGGTTGCGCCCCGGCGGCGCGGGCATCGTCCATATGGCCGCAGACGCGATCAAGCTGGCGCGCCGAGACCAGCGGGCCCAGATCCACCTCGGGATCGAGGCCATTGCCGATGCGCAACCGCGCGGCACGGCGGGCGACCTCGGCGGCGAACTCGCGGTGGATCGAACGCTCGACAAACAGGCGGGTGCCGGCGCTGCACACCTGGCCCGAGTTGGCGAAAGCGGCGATCACCGCCATCTGCGCGGCCACCTCGATATCGGCATCGGCAAAGACGATGTTGGGCGATTTGCCGCCCAGTTCCAGCGACACCCGCTTCAGGTTGCCGGCAGAGGCCGCGACGATCCGCCGCCCCGTCGCCTCGGAGCCGGTGAAGGCAATCTTGTCCACCCCCGGATGCGCGGCCAGCGCCGCCCCCGCCTCGGCGCCAAAGCCGGTGACGACGTTGAACACCCCCGCCGGCACCCCCGCCTCCAGCGCCAGCGCGGCAAAGCGCAGCGGGGCGAGGCTGGCATCCTCGGCCGGCTTCAGCACCAGCGTGCAGCCGCTGGCCAGCACCGGCCCCAGCTTGAGCACCGTGGCCCAGAGCGGCCCGTTCCACGGGATGATGGCGCCGCATACGCCCACCGGCTCCTTGACGGTGCAGGTGAACAGGCCGGTGTCGGATGGGGCCTGGGTCTGTCCCTCGATGCTGCGCGCGATCCCGGCATAGTAGCGCAGCAGATCGACCAGCATGGCCACCGATCCCCGCGTATGGCGGATCGGTGAGCCCATCTCCAGCGTGTCGAGCCGGGCGAACGCTTCGGCATCGCGCTCCAGCAGATCGGCGAGCCGCAGGATCAGCCGCTGGCGCTCGGCAGCGGTGAAGCGGGGCCAGGCGCCGGCTTCAAATGCCTGACGCGCGGCCAGCACCGCGCGATCGACATCGCTGGCCGTGCCCCGCGCGATGTGCGCCAGCACCTCGCCGGTGGCGGGGTTGATGGTGGTGAAGGTCTCGCCGCCCTGAGCGGGGCCCCAGACCCCGCCGATCAGCAATGGCTCGATGCGCATGGATCAGGCCTTCAGGCGAAAGCGGATCGGCTGCGCGCCCTGCCAAAGCGTGCTGCGGCCCAGTTCGGGCAAGTGCTCCAGCCCTTCGACGATCGTCAGGAAATGGATGCCTGCGAGCGGCCCCAGCTTGCTGGCAAAGGCCACGCCGCCATAGGCCAGCAGGATCTCGCACTCGCTGTAACCGCCCGGATAGAAGATGAACTGCCCCGGCGCCGGATAACGCGTGGGGTTCTCCCAGGGCAGATCGAACACCGCATCGCCCAGCGGGATCCACACCCCCTCGCCGCTCCAGCGGACATGGATGACCTGCTGGTCATAGGGCAGCATCGCCTTAAACCGCGCGGCGGTGACGGGGGCCAACGCCTCTTCCAGCCTTGCGACGAACTGGAACGGGCCGGCGGTGATGTCGATCAGGGTCATGCGTGTCTCCGGGAAATCAGGCGGCGGCGGCCAGGCGGGCAAATCCGCGTTCGAGATCGGCGATCAGGTCCTCGATCGCCTCCAGGCCGACGTGGATGCGCACCGCCGGCCCCGGCGCGGACCATTCGGTCGCCGAGCGCAGCGTGTTGGGATAAGTCGGGACGACGAGACTCTCGTAACCGCCCCATGAGTAGCCGAGCTTGAACAGGTCCATGTGATCCATGAAGGCGGCGAACTGGGCGTCGCTGCACGCCTCCAGCACGAAGCCGAACAGGCCGGAGGCGCCATCGTAATCACGCGACCAGATGGCATGGCCGGGATCGCCGGGCAGCGCTGGGTGCATGACCCGGTGCACCTCGGGCCGCTGTTGCAGCCACTGGGCGATGGTGAGGCCCGAGGCATGGTGCTGCTTCATCCGCAGCGGCAATGTGCGCAGCCCGCGCATCGCCATGTAGACGTCATCGGGCCCGCCGCAATAGCCCGAGGCCGAGGCGGTTTTCTTGACCGGAATGAACGCCGCCTCGGTGGTGACGGCGATGCCCAGCATCAGGTCGGAATGGCCCGAGATGTACTTGGTCGCCGCGTTGATCGAGACATCGACGCCATGTTCGAGCGGGCGGAAGTTGATCGGCGATCCCCAGGTGTTGTCGAAGATCGTCCAGATCCCACGCGCGCGGCATGCGCGCGTGATCGCGGGCACATCGGTCATCTCGAACGTCAGCGAGCCGGGGCTCTCCATGTAGACGACGCGGGTGTTGTCCTGAAACAGCGCGGCGATGCCGGCGCCGACATCGGGGCGGTAATAGGTCACCTCGACGCCGAACTTCCTGAGGAAGGTCTCGCAGAAATCGCGCGCCGGGCCATAGAGGCTGTCGACGATCAGCAAGTGGTCGCCGGCCGAAAGAAACGCCGTCAGCGAGGCGCAGATCGCGCCCAGGCCACAACTGGTGGTGACCGCGCGATAGCCGCCTTCCAGCAGCGTCACCGCGTCCTCGAAGGCGCGGGTGGTCGCGGTGCCCTCGCGGCCATAGGTAAAGCCCTCGAAGGCACCCGAGGCCCGATCGCGCCGGGTCTCCAGCAGGGCGTCGACCGAATCGAACAGCACGGTCGAGCAGTGATAGACCGGCGGGTTGACCACGCCAAAATTGGCCTTGGGATCGCGCCCGGCATGCAATGCCTGGGTCTCGCGCCTGAACCCGCGGATATCGGTCACGTGTGTTGTACTCTCTGGCTGGAGGGGGTGGATCATGGCGCTAAATGACGGTGCCGGCATCGACAAGGATGTCCTGCCCAGTGATCATGCGGCCGCCGGGGCCGACGAGATGCAGCAATGCCGCCGCGACATCATCCGGGCCGACCAGCCGGCCGAGCGTGGTGGTGGCGAGGAAGCGTTGCAGCGGGGCGCCTTCGGGCTCACCGTTGCGCGCGGCGCTCTCGCGGAACATGCGCGTGAGCCGCTCGCCCTCGACGCCGCCGGGCGAAATGATGTTGACCCGCACCTCGTGCGGGGCGGCATCCAGCGCCGCCGAGCGGATCAGCCCGCGCAGGGCCCACTTGCTTGCGGCATAGAGCGAGAAGCCGGCCACGCCCTTGTGGCCATAAGTGCCGCCGATCGCGACGACCCGCCCGGCCCGCCGCGCGATCATCCCCGGCATCGCCGCTGCCATCGCGTTGACCACGCCCAGCACGTTGATATCGAAGCAGCCACGATAGTCCTCGGGCGTTGCCTCCCACACCGGGCGGTGCGGCGCGCCGACGCCTGCGGCGCAGACGAGAATGTCGATCGGTCCTTGTGCGGCCTCGGCCGCGCGCACGGCGGCGGCAATGCTGCCGGCATCGGCGACATCGCCGACATAGGCGCGCACGACCAGACCCTCGCCGGCGAGCATTGCCACGGCAGCCTCGCCCGTCGCCACATCGCGCCCCACCAGCGAGACCCGCGCGCCGGCCAGCGCCAGCGATCGCGCCAACCCCAGCCCCAGCCCGCGCGTGCCCCCGGTGATCAGGGCATGGCGGCCGGCAAGGGCAAGCGGAACGGCTGTCTCGGTCATGGTCCTGCGGAAATCCATCAAGGTTTTGCTCTCGCCCGTGATAGCGCGCCGCGCCGCCACCGGAAGGTGATGATTAGGCCACGGACCCTTCACGAAAAAGCACAGCCTCGCAGCGAAGCGTTGCTCTAAACAGATCACGCAGGCCACAACCGCGCCGCAGCCCGGAGGGTCGCACCCCGCGCCGAATATCCAAGGAGTTTGCACAAGATGAGCCGGAGCGAACGCAGCGCCGATGATGTGGCCGCCGCCGCGACCGTGTCGCTGGAGGAAGTGCCGATCATCGATTTCGCGCCGTTTCTGGGCGGAGACGCGGCCGCCCGCCGCGCGGTCGCCGCCGAAATCGCCAACGCCTGCGAGCAGATCGGCTTTTTCTACCTCACCGGCCACGGCGTGGCCCAGGCCGATGTCGATGCGATCTTCGCCGCCGCCGCGGACTTTTTCGCCCGCCCCGATGCCGAGCGCCGCGCCGCCTGCGCCACGCCCGATTGGTATCGCGGTTATTTGCCGATGCCGCCGCGCCAGCCGCTCTCGCGCAACACGCGGATGTTCGAGCAATATCGCCTGCAACACCAATGGCCGGCCGATCCCGCCGATATGGCACATGCCGCGATCTTCGATCATCCCAACCGCTGGCCTGCCGGGATGCCGGCGTTCCGCGCCGCCAGCGAGGCCTATCTCGCCGCGATGCTCGGCCTGGGGCGGGAACTGCTGCGCGCCTTCGCGCTGGGCCTGGGGCTGGAGGAAACGCGCTTTGACGACTGGTTCCGCGCGCCGCCCTCGCAGCTCAGCCTCAACTATTACCCGGTGCTACCCGCCGATGCCGACAGCGAAGTCTCCAACATGATCTCGCACACCGACGAAGGTCCGTTCACCATCCTCGCGCAGGGCGCCGTCGGGGGGCTTGAGGTCAAGCGCCGCGATGGCACCTGGATCCAGGCGCCGCCGGTGCCGGGGGCCTTCACCATCAACGTGGGTGACATGATGATGTGGTGGTCGAATGGCCGTTTTCTCTCGAACTATCACCGCGTGCGCAACCGCACCGATGTGGAGCGCTTTTCGGTGCCCTATTTCGCCAATCCCGATCGGACCGTGACGGTGGCGCCCTTGCCCGAACTCGCCGGCGGCGAGCCTCGCTATGCGCCGGTCCGCGTTGCCGATCACCTCGCCCGTTTCTACAGCCAGCTCGCCAAGAACCCCCATGAAGCCTACAACTGAGCCCATGTCCGCCCGGATCGGCGCCGATATCGGCGGCACCTTCACCGATGTCGTGCTGGAAGTCGGCACGCGCCGGCATTCGACCAAGCTGCTGACCACTTATAACGCGCCCGAGCGGGCGCTGCTCGATGGCGTCGCCCTGCTGCTGGCCGAGGCGGGGCTGACGGCGGCCGATGTCTCGCTGATCGTGCACGGCACGACGCTGGCCACCAATGCGCTGATCGAGCGGCGCGGGGTGAAGGTGGCGCTGCTCACCACCGAGGGGTTCCGCGACGCACTGGCACTGGGCACCGAGAGCCGGTTCGATCAGTACGACATCGGCATGGAAAAGCCTGAACCGCTGGTGCCGCGCCGCCTGCGGCTGGGCGTGGCCGAGCGGATGGATGCGCGCGGGCAGGTGCTGCTGCGGCTCGATGAGGCGGGCGTGCGCGCCGCCGCCGCCGCCTTCCGCGCCGAGGGGGTGGAGAGCATCGCCGTCGCCTTCCTCCACAGCTATGCCAACGATGCCCACGAGCGCCGCGCCGCCGCGATCATGCGCGAGGAACTGCCCGGCATCGCGCTCTCGCTCTCGTGCGAGGTTTCGCCCGAGATGCGCGAGTACGAGCGCTTCTCGACGACCACCGCCAATGCCTATGTGCAGCCGCTGGTCGCCGCCTATCTGCGTCGATTGGAAACGCGGCTGGGCGAACTGGGCTTTGCCTGCCCGCTGTATCTGATGCTGTCCTCGGGCGGGCTCACGCAGGTCGATACGGCCGCGCGCTTTCCCGTGCGGCTGGTGGAGAGCGGGCCGGCGGGGGGCGCGATCTTCGCCGCATCGGTGGCGCGCGAATGCGGGCTGGACCGGGTGCTGGCGCTCGATGTCGGGGGCACCACCGCCAAGATCTGCCTGATCAACGATGGCGTGCCGCAAACCTCGCAGGTATTCGAGGTCGGCCGCGCGCACCGCTTCCGCAAGGGCAGTGGCCTGCCGCTGCGCATCCCGGTGGTGGAGATGGTGGAGATCGGCGCGGGTGGCGGCTCGATCGCGGCGGTGGACAGCGCCGGGCGGCTGACTGTCGGCCCGCACAGCGCCGGTTCCGAGCCCGGCCCTGCCGCCTATGGCCGCGGCGGCACGCGCCCAACCGTCACCGATGCCGACATTGTCCTCGGCCGCATCGATCCGGCGGCCTTTGCCGGCGGAAAGGTCACGCTGGCGCCGGAAGAGGCGGAGGCAGCGCTCGCCGGTCTGGGCCTGTGGGATGGCAGGGCGCAGACACTGGCGATCGGTGTCAGCGAGATCGTCGACGAAACGATGGCCAGCGCCGCGCGAGTTCATGCCGTGGAGCAGGGCATGACGCTGGACGAGCGCAGCCTGATCGCCTTTGGCGGCGCCGCGCCGTTGCACGCGGTAAGTTTTGCCGAAAAGCTGGGCATCCGCCGGGTGATCGTGCCGGCGGGCGCAGGCGTGGGCTCGGCGGTGGGCTTTTTGCGCGCGCCGGTCTCCTTCGAGGTGGCGCGCAGCCTGACCGTACGGCTCGATGCCGCCACCGGGGCGGAGGCAATCGCGCGGATCAATACCCTGCTCGCCGAGATGGCCGGCGAGGCGCGCGCGGTGGTCAGTGCCGGCGCCCCCGGCGCGACGCAAAGCGAGCGCCGCGTGTGCCTCGCCCGCTATCAGGGGCAGGGGTACGAGATCCCGTTCGAGGTGCCGGCCGGGCCTCTGGCGCTGGGCGATGTCGCGGTGCTGCTTTGCGGTTTCGAGGCCGCCTATGCCGGGCTTTATGGCGGCACGGTGCTCGATCTGCCGGTCGAGTTGTTGACCTGGCGCGTGACGGTGGCCGCTGGCGGGTTTGCCGCCGATGGCGATGTGGCCCCCGCCGCCGGGCGTACCGCAACCCCCGCCGGCACCCGCAGCGTGATCGATCCCGCCAGCGGGCAGGCGCTGGCATTCGCGCTCTATCACCGCGAGGACTTGCGCCCTGGCGACCAATTCCGTGGCCCCGCTCTCGTCGCCGAGCGTGAGACCACCACGGTCGTCTCCCCCCGCTTCGATGGCCGCATGGATGCGCGCGGGACGCTGGTGCTCACCCGTAACGACGAAGGAACCGCCCGATGAACGCCACCCACGCTCTGGCCGAGTTGCGCATGCAGGTGATCTGGACGCGGCTGATCTCGATCGTCGAGGAGCAGGCGCAGACGCTGATGCGCACCGCCTTTTCCACCACGGTGCGCGATGCCGGCGATCTCTCGGCGGCGCTGTTCGATCTGGACGGGCGGCTGGTGGCCGAGGCGGTTACCGGCACCCCCGGGCACGTCAACTCCATGGCCGAGGGCGTGCGGCATTTCCTCGCCAAGTTCCCGGCGGCGACGATGCAGCCGGGCGACCACTTCATCACCAACGATCCGTGGCTCACCGCCGGGCATCTGCACGACGTCACGGTGGTGTCGCCTGCGTTTCATCAGGGGCGCGTGGTCGCACTGTTCGGCGTGTGCTGCCATCAGGTGGATATCGGCGGGTTGGGGCAGGGGCCGGATGGCCGCTCGATTTTCGAGGAAGGGTTGCAGATCCCGCTGATGAAGCTGGCCGATGCCGGGCGGATCAATCAGGATTTGCTCGATATTCTCTGCGCCAATGTGCGCATGCCGTTGCAGGTGAAGGGCGATGTCCTCTCCTACATCACCAGCAACGAGGGCGCGGCGCGCCGGCTGTGCGCGATGCTGGGCGAATTCGCCATGCCCGATCTGGCCGAGGTGGCCGATTACATCATCGCCCAGTCGCTGGCCGCGACGCGCGCCGAGATCGCCAAACTGCCCGATGGCCAATGGACCAGCACGCTGGTGATCGATGGCTATGATCATCCGGTCTCGCTGGTGGGCACGCTGACCATTGCCGGCGACACGCTGACGATGGATTACGCGGGGACCGATCCTTGCCTGCCGCGCGGGATCAACGTGGTGCTCAACTATTGCCGGGCCTACACCGTGTTTGGCCTGCGCTGTGTGATCTCGCCCGAGGTGCCGAACAATGCCGGGGCGCTGGCACCTTTTGAAGTGACCGCGCCGGAAGGGTCGGTGCTGAATGTCCAGCGGCCCTGGCCGGTGGCGGCGCGTCATGTGATCGGGCAGATGCTGCCCGACGTGGTGTTCGGCTGCCTCGCCCAGGCGATCCCGGATCGGGTGCCGGCCGAGGGATCGTCGTGCCTGTGGTCGGTGCAGTTGCGCGGGGCTTTGCCGGCCGATGGCCATGGCCGGGCGGGCGATCCGTTCGATGCCATCTTCTTCAATTCGGGCGGATCGGGCGCGCGGCCGGGGCAGGATGGCCTGTCCGGCACCGCTTTCCCCAGCGGCGTGCGCGCGATGCCGGTGGAAGTGACCGAAAGCGCCGCGCCGATCGTGATCTGGCGCAAGGAACTGCGCACGGACAGCGGCGGCGTGGGCGCGCGGCGCGGTGGCCTGGGCCAGAAGGTCGAGGTGGGGATGCGCGATGGCAGCGCCTTCGAGGTGCTGGCCATGTTCGAGCGCGTTGACCGCCCGGCGCGCGGGCGCGACGGCGGTGGCGACGGCGCGGCCGGCACCGTCGCGACATCGGGCGGGCAGGGGCTGCGCGCCAAGGGGTTGCAGCGGATCCCCACTGGCGAACGGCTGGTGCTGGAGATCCCCGGCGGCGCCGGTCTGGGCGAGGCACGCACCCGCGATAAGGCCAAAGTGCGGCGCGATGTCGATGACGGGTTCGTCAGCGCTGCAGCTGCGGCGCGGGACTATGGGGTGATATAAAGGGGCCCCGCCGGTCGGTTTAGCCCGGGTCCATCCCGACATCGAGCACGGGATCATCCTCGGCATCGTCCTCGTAAGCCTCCGCGCCGCCAGGAAGGATGGGCAGCGATCGGCAATCGTTGAGATCGCGCGCCATCTGCTCGGCAAACCGCGCGGCGACCAGCGGCAGCGGCCGCCCTTTCAACTGTCCCAGCACGAGTGGACCATAAGTGCGATCGACGTCGCTGATCCTGCGCACGGCGAATCGCGGATCGTGGCGCCACAGTTCGGCACCGATGTCGATCTGGAAGGTGATCAGGTCGGTCCGGGCCACCAGTTCGCCGAGGAAATCGAAGCTGTTCGCCTCCACCGCGACGTTGAGCTTGGCCGAACTGGCGAGCAGGCGGCTCTCGACGATCTCGCGCCCGCCGAAGGCCATGTCGGGCATGGCGACATCATACTGCGCGCATTCGCGCAGCCGCAGCACATCCTTGGCGGCCAGCGGATGATCGGCCGCCATCACCGCCACCAGTCCCTGCCCGATCGACATGATCGGATGCAGTTCGGGCGCGCGCAACGGGCGGAAGATCAGCACGAGGTCCATCTCGTACTCCATCAGCGCGCGCACCGCCGAGTTGTGATCGGTGACCGAGACCTTGAACTTGACGTTGGGATGCTTGGCGCGGAACTCGGCGATGTGGCCCAGCACGAAGCTGCGCGCGGCCGCCTGGCTGCAGGCGATCCGCACCTCGCCGCGTTGTAGACCTTCCAGTTCCTCCAACTGCGAATAGACGCGACGCAACTCCGCATTCTGCATGCGGATCCAGCCGAGCAATAGCTCGCCCGCGGCCGTGAGGCGCACGCCCGAGGTATGCCGCTCGAAGATCATCGCCTTCAGGTCATGCTCCACGTCCTGAATCCGGCGCAGCAGCGCCGAGGGTGTGACGTTGAGCTTTTCCGCCGCCTGCCGGACTGAGCCGGTGCGGGCGACTTCATCGATGTATTGCCAGATCCGCTGGTTGCGTAGCGCCATGCGCGTCTCCGTTCACTTTTGGTCACCACCGCGCCCATGGTTTAGCACCACTTGGGCAACGCTGTATCGCTTATGCAAACTGCGCTGACGCAATCACCTGCCGAGGTCCATTGCGCTATTAAGTCCGCGCAACATTGTCAAACGAATTGATAAACACAATACAATAAATTTACATTACAATGTAAAGGTGGTGAATGGATCTCTCGCTACAAGGTAAACATGTCATTGTCACCGGGGCTGGCAAGGGCATGGGCCCCGATATTTCAATGGCATTTGCCCAAGAAGGGGCGAAATTGTCGCTATTCGGCCGGGATATGGGCGCCCTTGATGCATTGATCGCCCAATTGGGGGTGGGTGTACCTGCCGTAGCCACCAACTGCGACGTGACCGACGCCGAGGCTTGCGTCGCCGCCGTCGCCGCCAGCGAGGCCGTGCTGGGTCCGGTCCATGTGCTGGTCAATGTCGCGGGCGGCACCGGGCCGGTGGGCGCCACCGCATGGGAAACCGTGCCGGCCGACTTCGACGAGATCGTCAAGCTCAACATGGGCGGCTGCTTCCATATGATGCGCGCGGTGCTGCCGGGCATGACCGCGCGGCGCTATGGCAAGATCGTCAACGTGGGGGGTACTTTCGGGCTGCGCGGCCGGGCGGGGCGCATGGCCTATTCGGCATCCAAGTGGGGCCTGCGCGGCATCACCAAGTCCACCGCGATCGAGGCCGGCCCTTACAACGTCAACGTCAACATCGTGGCGCCGGGGATGGTCGATGGCCCGCGCTTCCGCACCAAGGTGATGCCGGGCGTGGCCAAGGCCCGCGGCATTTCCGAGGAAGAGGCCGTCGCCGAACATGCCGCCGAATATGCGCTGCGCCGGATCAGCACGGCGCAGGACATCGCCGCCGCCTGCCTGTTCCTCGCCTCCGACGTCTCGCGCCAGATCACCGGGGTCGACCTGCCGGTCGACGGTGGCTGGGCCGCGCTCTGAACCTGCATCTGAAAGCCCGCATGCCATGAAAGCAGACATCGTCATCAACGGCGCCACGCTCGTCACCGACAGCGCCATGTTCCGTGCCTCGATCGCCATCCGCGATGGGGTAATCCTCGCGATCGGCGCCGCCGATGCCATGCCCGAAGCCAATGACGTGCTTGATGCCACCGGCCAGTACGTGCTGCCCGGCGCGATCGACGCGCACGTCCACTTCCGCGATCCGGGCTATACCCACAAGGAAACCTGGGAGACCGGCACGGCCAGCGCGGCGATGGGCGGGGTGACCACGGTGTTCGAGATGCCCAACACCAACCCGCCCACCGGCACCCCGGAGGCGCTGCGGATGAAGCTGGAATCGGCGAAGAACGCCTATGTCGATTTCGGCATCTATGGCTTGCTGGGCGAGGACAATCTCGACCAGTTGGAGGCGTTGATTGAGGGCGGGGTGGCCGGCTTCAAGTGCTTCATGGGCAACACGTTCGGCAACCTGCCGGCGCCGCCGAGCGGGGCGATCCTCGAAGGCTTCGAGATCGTCGCCCGGCATGGCTATCGCGTGGCGCTCCATGCCGAGAACGCATCGATCATGGCCCGGCGCACCACCAAGCTGCGCGAACACGGTTGCTGCGATGCCCTCGCGCACCTCGACGCGCGGCCGCCGGTGGTGGCGGTGGAGGCGGTGGCCCGCGCGGCCATCCTGGCCGAATGGACCGGCGCACGGATCCACGTGCTGCATGTGTCCTCGGGCGACGAGTTGCGCCCGCTGCGTGAGGCCAAGGCGCGCGGCGTGGACATCACGGCCGAGACGTGTCCGCACTATCTGCTGCTCGACGAGCACGCCTATACCGATGTCGGCTCGCTCGTCCGCGTGAACCCGCCGGTGCGCGAGAAGACCCATCAGGACCAGCTGTGGGAAGCGGTGGCCGACGGCACCATCGACATGATCGCCACTGACCATGCGCCGCACAGCTTTGATGAAAAGCACAAGGACGACATCTGGCAGGCCGATTGCGGCTTTACCGGCGTCCAGACGCAAATGCCGCTGATGCTGACGCAAGTGACGCGCGGGCGGATGAGCCTGATGCACTATGTGCGGATGACCTCGCTGGCGCCGGCCAAGGCCTTTGGGCTCTATCCGCGCAAGGGGGCTTTGCTGCCGGGATCGGATGCGGACATCGTGGTGGTGGATCTCGACCGCGCGCTGACGGTCGATCCGGCCGATCTCAAGTCCAAGGGATCGTCGACCCCGTTCTCCGGCTATGAGACGCGCGGCGCCCCGGTCCATACGCTGGTGCGCGGGCGGTTCGTGATGCGCGATGGCGCGCTGGTGACGGCGGCCAAGGGCCATGGCCTCAACGTGCGGCGCATCCAGCAGATGCCCACGCCCACGCCCCGGCACACCGAAACGACCACAAGGGCGATCTTGGCCAAGCGCGGCAAATCTGTATGATCGTCATGCTGAAGGCGTCACCGCGCTGAGGAACGGAATGCGTGCATCACGTCATCGCCAGAAGTGATCCCGTCTGGGACGGGCCGACTGGCGTTCCGGTCAGCCTGCGCAGCCCCGGGGCGATCGACCTGTCGTTCGTGACGCGGGCGGAGGCCACTGTCGCGCATCGGACGTACCAGTCGGGCTGCATGCGGGTACGCATCCCGCGCCCGAGCCACGCCGGCGAAGCGCCCTGCGCGGTGCTGGTCAACACTGCGGGCGGTCTGGCCGAAGGCGACCGCATCGATCAGCGCATCCATTGGGGCGAGGGCTGTGACGCGACCGTCGCCACACAGGCGGCGGAGAAGGTTTATCGCGCGCTGGACCGGGGGGCGGCGGTAGCAACCGTTCTGGATGTGGCCCCGGCGGCCCATGCCGAGTGGCTGCCCCAGGAGACGATCCTGTTCGACCGCGCGCGGCTGCGGCGCGACACGCGCATTGCCCTCGCAGAACAATCGAGCTTTCTGGGCCTGGAGAGTGTGGTGTTCGGTCGGCGGGCGATGGGCGAGGATGTGCGCAGCGGCCGGCTGGAGGATCGCATGCGGATCTGGCGCGGTGGGCGGCTGATCTATGCCGATGCGCTGGAGCTCGATGGCGCGATCGGGCGGCGGATGGATTGTGCGGCGATCGGTGGCGGGATGCGGGCGATGGCGGTGCTGCTGTATGTGTCCGCGCGCGCGGCGGCTTGTCTGGCGCCGGTGCGCGATGCTTTGGCGGGCGCGCGCGGCCGGGCCGCTGCGAGCGCGTGGAACGGGATGCTGGCGGTGCGGTTGCTGGCGCCCGATGGCGAAACGCTGCGTCACGATATCACGGCCGCGCTTGCGGTGTTGCGCGATGGCCGTCCGCTGCCGCGTGTCTGGAGATGCTGAGATGAACTTATCCCCCCGCGAGAAGGACAAATTGCTGCTTGCCGTTGCCGCCATGGTGGCGCGGCGGCGGCTGGAGCGCGGCGTGAAGCTCAATTATCCCGAGGCGATCGCGTTGATCAGCGATTTCGTGCTGGAGGGCGCGCGCGATGGCTGCTCGGTTGCCGAGCTGATGGAAGCGGGCGCGCATGTCATCACCCGCGATCAGGTGATGCCCGGCATCGCCGAGATGATCCACGACGTGCAGGTCGAAGCCACATTCCCCGATGGCACCAAACTGGTGAGCGTTCATGACCCGATCCGCTGAACCCATGATCCCGGGCGAAATTCTCGCCGGCCCGGGCGAACACGAGCTCAATGCCGGGCAGCCAGTGACCGTGCTGCGCGTCGCCAACAGCGGGGACCGGCCGGTGCAGGTGGGCAGCCATTATCACTTCGCCGAGGCCAACGGCGGGTTGGTGTTCGATCGCGCGGCGGCGCGCGGGCTGCGGCTCGATATTCCGGCGGGCACGGCGGTGCGCTTTGAGCCCGGTCAGGCGCGTGAGGTTGCGCTGGTGCCCTTGCGCGGGGAACGGCGGGTGATCGGCTTTCAGGGCAAGGTCATGGGGGAGCTCGACTGATGGCCTATCGGATGAGCCGCACCGCCTATGCCGATATGTTCGGGCCGACCACCGGCGATCGGATGCGGCTGGGCGACACCAACCTGATCATCGAGATCGAGCACGATGCCACCATCCTCGGCGAGGAGGTGAAGTTCGGCGGCGGCAAGGTGATCCGCGACGGCATGGGCCAAAGCCAGCGCACCAATGCCCAGGGCGCGGTCGATACCGTGATCACCAACGCCGTGATCATCGACTGGACCGGCATCCGCAAGGCCGACATCGGCCTGCGCGGCGGCCGCATCGCCGCGATCGGCAAGGCCGGCAATCCCGACATCCAGCCCGCGATCGACATCATCGTCGGCCCCGGCACCGAAGTGATCGCGGGTGAGGGCAAGATCGTCACCGCCGGGGGCGTCGACGCGCATATCCACTATATCTGCCCGCAGCAGGTGGAGGAGGCGCTGGCCAGTGGCATCACCACTTTCGTCGGCGGCGGCACGGGGCCCGCCACCGGCACCAATGCCACGACCTGTACCCCGGGCCCCTGGCACATCAAGCGCATGCTGATGGCGGCCGAAGGCCTGCCGATCAACCTGGCGCTGGCGGGCAAGGGCAACGCCAGCCACCCGGCCGCGCTGGAGGAAATGGTGCGCGCCGGCGCCGCCGCGCTGAAGCTGCACGAGGACTGGGGGACCACGCCCGCCGCGATCGACTGCTGCCTCTCGGTGGCGGATGCGATGGACGTGCAGGTGATGATCCATACCGATACGCTGAACGAGAGCGGCTTTGTCGAGGACACCATCGCCGCGTTCAAGGGCCGCACCATCCACGCCTTCCACACCGAGGGCGCCGGCGGCGGCCATGCGCCGGATATCCTGCGGCTGGCGGGCTTTGCCAACGTGATCCCCTCCTCGACCAACCCGACGATGCCGTTCACGATCAATACCATCGACGAGCATCTCGACATGCTGATGGTGTGCCATCACCTCGATCCCTCGATCCCCGAGGATCTGGCCTTCGCCGAAAGCCGCATCCGCAAGGAGACCATCGCGGCGGAGGATATTCTCCACGATCTCGGGGCGCTGTCGATCCTGTCCTCGGACAGTCAGGCGATGGGGCGGGTCGGTGAAGTGATCATCCGCACCTGGCAGACCGCGCACAAGATGAAGGCCCAGCGCGGCGCGCTCGCCGGCGACAGTGCGCAAGCCGATAACAATCGCGTGAAGCGTTATATCGCCAAGTACACGATCAATCCGGCGATCGCGCAGGGCATGTCGCGCGAGATCGGCTCGATCGAGGTGGGCAAGCTGGCCGATCTGGTGGTGTGGACCCCGGCGTTCTTTGGCGCCAAGCCCGATCTGGTGATCAAGGGCGGCATGATCGTCAGCGCGATGATGGGCGATGCCAATGCCAGCATTCCAACGCCGCAACCGGTGCATTCCCGACCGATGTTCGGGCAATATGGCAAGGCGATGGCGGCCAGTTGCATCACTTTCGTCAGCCAGGCCGCCTGCAACGCCGGTATTGCCGACGAACTGGGCCTGGCGCGGATGGTGATGCCGGTCACGGCCACGCGCGGCATCGGCAAGGCGGACATGAAACTCAACGACGCGCTGCCCGATATCCGCGTCGATCCCGAAACCTATGAAGTGCATGCCGACGGCGAGCTGCTCGTCTGCGAACCCGCCACCGAGCTGCCGCTCGCCCAGCGCTACTTCCTCTATTGAGATGGTCATGATCCGGATCAGTCACGTCGAGAGCCCCGCCCCCGCCGATGCCGGCGATGTCGTCCGGCTCGATTTCGATCGTCGCAACCGGCGGCGGATGGTGCTGACCACGCAAGGCGGTACCGAGATCCTGCTCGATATGCCGCGCCCGGTGCATTTGCGCGATGGCGACGGCTTGCGGCTGGAGGATGGCAGGTGTGTGCGGGTTGCGGCGCTGGATGAGGCGCTGATCGAGATCCATGCCCATTCGCCCGCCGCGCTGGTGCGCATCGCGTGGCACCTGGGCAATCGCCACTTGCCCACGCAACTGGTGCCTGGCGAGCATGGCGGCAGGATCCGCATCCGGCATGACCATGTGATTGCCGAGATGGTCGTCGGGCTTGGCGGGCATGTGCGCGATATCGCCGCGCCGTTCGATCCCGAGGGCGGCGCCTATGCCGGCGGCGGGCATGGCCATGCGCATGGCCATCATCATCACGATCACGCCAATGGCTGACGGCGAACTGTTCGATCTGCTGAGCTGGATGTCGCCGGCCTGGCCGATCGGGGCCTTTGCGCATTCCGGGGGCCTTGAATGGGCGGTGGAGGCCGGGCACGTCACCGACCGGGCGAGCACTTGCGCATGGCTGACCGCGCTGATCGAGCAGGGTGCCATCCACAACGATATCGTGCTGTTCACCCATGCCTGGCGGGCCGCGCGGGCCGGCGATCAGCCCCGACTGGCCGAGATCGCCGATCTGGCGCTGGCCGCGCAGACCGGTTTCGAACGTCAGCTGGAAAGCACCGCGCAAGGCGCCGCTTTCGTGCGCATCGCCCGCGCCGCCGCCGGGGTAGCGGACTTTGCCGATCGTGTGGCCGCGATGGGCGATGTGGAGTCGGCCTATCCGGTGGTGACGGCCATTCTGTTCGCGGCGCGCGGGATCGATTTTGGCCGGGGCCTCACCGCGTGGCTGCATGCGGCGGTCGCCAACCTCGTCTCGGCGGCGCAGCGACTGGTGCCGCTGGGGCAGACCGATGGCCAACTGGTGCTGCGCGATTGCCGCCCGGCGATCCTGCGGGCGGTGATGCAGGCCGCTGCGTTGCCCGATGGCGATCCCTTCGATGCGATGGGGGGCTGCGCGCTGATGGCCGAGCTTGGCTGCATGGCTCACGAAACCCAATATACGAGGCTGTTCCGCACATGACCGAGATCCCTTCCTCCCTGCCTGCGACCGGAGCCTTGCGCGTGGGCATCGGCGGCCCTGTCGGCTCGGGCAAGACTGCGCTGATGGACGGGCTGTGCAAGGCTTTCCGCGCGACTTACGAGATCGCGGCGATCACCAACGACATCTACACGCGCGAGGATGCCGAATTCCTGACCCGCGCCGGCTCGCTGCCGCCCGAGCGCATCCTTGGCGTGGAGACCGGCGGGTGCCCGCACACCGCGATCCGCGAGGACGCCTCGATGAACCTCTCGGCGGTGGCGTTGCTCGAAAAGCGCTTTCCCGGGCTTGATCTGATCCTGATCGAGAGTGGCGGCGACAATCTGGCCGCGACGTTCAGCCCGGAACTGGCCGACATCACCATCTATGTGATCGACGTCTCCGCCGGCGACAAGATCCCGCGCAAGGGCGGCCCGGGCATCACCCGATCCGACTTGCTGGTCATCAACAAGATCGATCTGGCTCCGATGGTCGGCGCCAGTCTGGAGGTGATGGATCGCGACGCCCGCAAGATGCGCGGTAAGCGCCCCTTTGTCTTTGCCAACATCCGCGCCGGTGTCGGGGTCGGCGACATTGCCGATTTCATCGTCAAGGCCGGCGGATTGCCCGAAAGGAATTCAGCATGAAGCGTAGCGTTGTTGCCGGCTTTGGTTTCGCGGCCATGATGGTGCCGCAAATGGCGTTGGCCCACCCGGGGCATGGGGGGACGTCGTTCACCGCCGGATTGATCCATCCGCTGACCGGGGCCGACCATCTGCTGGCGATGCTGCTGGTGGGGGTGGGTGCCGCCGTTTTTGTTCGGCGCAATGGCTGGATGCTGCCGGTCGGGTTTCTGGTGGCGCTGACGGTGGGCTTTGCCACGTTTGCGCTGCTGCCCGGTGCGGTGGCCGAGGCGGGGATCCTGGCCTCGCTGGTTGTGCTGGGTATGGCGACGGCGCTGCGGCTCGATACGCCCGCGCCGGTGGCGATGCTGGCGGTGATGGTGTTTGGTTATGCCCATGGCGCGGCCCACGGCGCGGAAACCCCATCGGGCGCGCTGCCGTGGCTGTTTGCGGCGGGCTTCCTGGCCGCGAGCACCGCGTTGCATCTTGGCGGTTATGCGCTGGCCCGCGTGTTGCCCGATCGCGCGCTGCAGTTGATCGGCATGGGCAGCGCCGGGCTGGGTCTGGTGCTCGCCGTGGCCTGAACGGTGCCCCACCCGGTCGAAGCCACCGGGTGGGGACGGGCAACGTCAGAGCTTGATGCCGACCTTCAGGTAATAGAACCCGCCGTTGAACGTCGTCTGTTGGGCATAGCGGTCGTACAGTGCCTGGCCATAGTACTGTGCCAGCGTCGGCACCTTGGTCGGATAGGTATCGAGCAGGTTGTTGGCGCCAATTGTCAGGTCGACCCGGCGCGAGACCTTGTAATCCAGCGCGACGTTGACGACGGTGATCGACGCCGCCCGAAACGGCTGGAACACCGATGTCGAAAAGGCATTCGCGCCCTGTTGATAGGTCATCTCGTCGAAGATCGAGCCATACCGTTGCGCATGCAGTGCATAAGTGAACTTTGGCTCATAGAGGGTGAAGCCGAACACTTGCGCGTTCTTCGGCTGGGCCGTGGTCAGGAAGGCGATCTGCTGGGTGTTGAGCACGCTGCGGCCGAGCGTGCTGGTCTTGATCCGCTCGATCGTCGTGCTGTTGAAGTTGGCGGCCAGATCGAAGGTCAGGTGGCTGTTCTGGGTCAGGTCCACGCGCCAGGTGCCGTTGATATCGATGCCGCGGGTGCGGGTGTCGGCGGCGTTGGTCAGGTACGATGCCGAGATCGCCGAGAGCGAGGAACCCGCTGGCACGGTCAGGCCGTTGGCGGTGAACGCCGCCAGTGCCGCCGCGCCGCTATGGGCGCCGCCATCGAGGATGCGATCGCGCAGGATGATCTGGTAGGCATCGACCTGGAGGTTGAACGCCGAAACCGGACGGAATGTCGCGCCGAGGCTGATCGAGCGCGAACGCTCGGGCCGGAGCGGGGTGGCGCCGAGCAACTGGGCACCGGCCGAATTGGCCGGCAGTTCGCCGGTCGCCCCCGATGTAGTGACCGTGGCGGCGGTGTGGTGCTCCTCGGCCAGCGTGGGTGCGCGGATGCCGGTCGCGTATGTGCCGCGCAGCGCAAAGGCCGAGGAGATGTCGTAGCGCGTCGCCACCTTGCCCGACCAGGTGCCGCCGAAGTCCGAGTAGCGTTCCCAGCGCGCGGCGCCATCGACCTGCCAGGCCTTGGTCAGGTTCAGCCCGGCATCGCCATAAAGCGCGAAGACGTCGCGCGTCCATGTCCCGGCGCTGGCCGCCAGCACCCCGGGCACCGCCTGCGAGCCGCCGTAGATGGTGGAAGCGACGTCACCGGCGCCTTCATGGAACATCTCACGGCGGTGCTCGCCGCCCAGCGCCAGGTTCAGCGTGCCGAACACCGGCACCGGGATCGCCCGGTTGAGATCGACATCGTTGGTCCACTGGAGGTTGCGCATGTCCTTCAGGTGGAACGAGGTCGGCGTCGACCCGGTCTTGGCATAGAGCGTGGTGTTGGCCGAATCCCACATGTTGTAGCCGATCAGGTCCTCGCCGATCGTGCTGCTGGCATCCCAGTTGAACCCGATCAGGTTGTTGCCGCGCAGGCCGGCCGTCACTGCATAGTCGTTCTCGGTCGAGCCCAGCATCGGCGAGAAGCCGTTCGGATAGATCGCCGGCAGGATCGAGGGCAGGCGATAGATCTGATAGTCGTTGGCGGTGCGGTGCGCGTAAGTCGCGGTGGTATAGGCATCGACGCCGCCGGTGAGCTGGTAATGGCCGTTCAGCGAGACATCGACCCGGTCGCTGGCGGGATCGCCGAGCCAGTGGCTGTCGTTGACGCCGGTGCGGCTGTCGGTGCCGGTGCGGTCGGTGCGGGCGTGGTGTTGATAGCTGACCGCGAGATTGATCCCGCCCCGATCGCCGAGCTTCCAGCCATAGTCGCCGTCGATGTTCTGGGTGAAGCCGTCACCGGCGGCATAGGCGCCCGACTCCGCGGAGACATAGCCGCCGGTCGTGTCCTTGAGGATGATGTTGACGACGCCGGCAACCGCGTCCGAGCCGTACTGTGCCGAGGCGCCGTCGCGCAGCACCTCGATGCGCGCGACCGCCGCCGACGGGATCAGGCTGATGTCGACCGGGGTAGCGCCGCGGAATGGGCCGGCATCGGTGAAGATGTTGGCGGTGGCGTGGCGGCGCTTGCCGTTGACCAGCACCAGCGTCTGGTTGGGGCTGAGGCCGCGCAGGTTGATGGAATCGGTCAGCGCCGCGACGGTGGTGCCCTGCGCCTGGCGGTTGGCGCTCGGGAGGAGCTGAATGATGGCGTCGCGCAGGTTGTCCTGGCCGGTGGCGGCGAGCGCGGTGCCGCTGACGACATCGATCGGGCTCAGGCTCTTGCTGGCGGCGATGCCGGACTGGCGGGTGCCGGTGACGATGATGTCGCCGCTGGGCGCCGGGTTGCTCTGCGCGTGGGCCTGTGCCGCGCACATGATGCTTGCCAGAGGGGCGAGCGCGAGGAGGCGTATGACCTGACGGCGGCACGTTGACTGTGGCTTGGATGACATGGCTGGACCCCCCTTGAGAGCTGGCGCGACGCGGGGCCCGTTCGCCCCGAATATCTGCTAAGATATTACAAGGCATTTTTGTTGCAAGCGCGTTGTGCGGCGCAGCGTCGCAGCCCGGCCAGAAACCCCCAGAAAACCTAACCAGTTTGATAGACAAACAAAAACTTTAGGGTGAGAAAGCTGGGTGGTGGATGAAAAATTTCCGTGTATTTTGATGGGTCTTGGCGTTCCGGCGGCCCCCCTTTGGGGGCATGCTCAGCCGAGTGCCGCCCGCGCCGCCCTGACCCCTTCCAAAACCGGATCCAGCACCGGAATCCCCAATTCCGCCTCAACGCGACTGCGGTGGCGGCCCATTCCGGCGCATCCCAGGATGATCGCCGGGGCCTTGTCGACATCGCGCAGCAGTCGCCCGATTGCGATGATTCGCGCCAGGCCGCTCTCGTCGGAGGCGCCAGCAACACCCAGATCGAGCGAGCGATCGCCATGCAGATGCGCGGTCAGGCGCAGGCTCTCGACATGGCGTGCGTGCCGCGCGATCGAAGCGCCGACGATCGAGATCACGCCGAACCCGCCATGCGCCGCCACCGCCGCGCGATAGGCGGATTCAGCAATGCCGAACACCAGCGGCCGGCCGGTGGCGCGCACCGAAACCACGCCGGGATCGGAAAAACACGCTATCACAATGGCATGGTTCGGCTCTTGCGCGGCGATGGCAAAGACTTGGCGCGCCGCCGCGATCACATCCGCATCGCTTTCGATCGCCAAGGGCCCCGCCGCATTGGTCATGAAGCGCAGTTGCGACCCGGTTCGGACGTCGCTGGGCAGCGATGCGGCGATGGCATCGGTCATCACGACGGAGGCATTGGGATTGACGACGAGAATGGTGCGATCGGCCAAGGGAGCGGCCCTTCCTGGTGAATGACGTGGCAATTTTGATATCTTAGTTGATATATTATCGTCACGATGGCAAGATCGAGCATCGCGCACCGCCGCGACGACAGAAGGGTTCAGCATGACCGCAGCCAAGCCGGCCAAATTGGAGCGCGGCCCCTCGTTAACCGAACAGGCCTACACTGTGCTGCGCCGCCGGATCATCACGTGCGCCCTCGAACCCGGCGCGGAAGTTTCCGAACTCGATCTGGCCGACAACCTGGGGATGAGCAAGACGCCTGTGCGCGAGGCGCTCGCCCGGTTGGCGCTGGAGGGGTATGTCGATACCTATCCCCGGCGCGGCTATCGCGTGCGCTCGATCACGTTCCGCGACGTCAACGATGTGTTCGATGTCCGCGTCTTGCTGGAACCCGCCGCCGCCGCGCTGGCCGCCGCGCGGATGAGCCCGGCCACCATCGACGGTATCGAGCGGCTCGCGCAAGTGTCCTATGCGCCGGGCGAGGGGGAGTCGGTTGAAAGCTTCGTCGCCGCCAACCGCGAGTATCACACCGCCATCGCGGCGGCCTCGGGCAATCCCCGGCTGGCAGCGTTGGTCGTTGCCTATCTCGATGAAAGCGAGCGTTTTTTCTACATCGGCGCGCGCCACCGCGATGTGAACTTTGAAACCAACCACGATCACACCGCGCTGGTCGATGCCTTTCGCCGCAAGGATCCGCCCGCCGCGCAGCGCATCATGGCCAGCCACATCGAACATACCCGCAGCGGATTGACCGCCAACATCCTCAATTCCGAACTTGTCGAGATCAACATCTGACATGACCGCTGCCGATGATCGCCGCGCTGCGGTGCTGATAACCGCTGCGGCGCTGCAAGCCCGCCTGGCCGAGGGCGCGCCGACAGTGATCCTTGCGGTGCGGGGTACCGACTCGCAGGCGCCCCGGCCAGAGACTGCGCATCCGCGTCTGCCCGGCGCGATCGATGCCGGCCTTGCCGAGGATTTCGCCGCGCCCTCCGACCCGGTCGAGGGCTCGCGCCCGCTGCCAGCGGCGCAGGCGTTGCAGGCGGCGGTCACGCGCTGGGGGATCGCCGAGGGCGCGCTGGTTGTCGTCTATGATCACGATGGCGGGTTGCTGGCGGCACGCGCGTGGTGGGTGCTGCGGTGGGCGGGGATCGCGGTGCGGTTGCTTGATGGTGGCTTTGCCGCGTGGCAGGCCGCCGGCGGGGCGCTGGACAGCACCCCGCCGGCGGCGCCCACGCCGGGCACGGCCCGGGTCACGCCCGGCGCGATGGCGGAATTCGGGCCCGATGCGGCGCTGAGCGTGGCGCGCGAAGGCGTGCTGCTCGATTCGCGGATGATGGCGAATTACATCGGCGGCCCGGTGGCGGCCGGTGCGCCGCCGCGCGGCCACATCCCCGGCGCCTGGAGCCTGCCGGCGGCGGAAAACCTGGCCGCGGACGGCCGCTTTGCCGACGCGGCAACGCTCCGCGCGCTTTACGCGCCGACCGGTGCGCTCGCTGGCGGACGGGTCGGGGTCTATTGCGGGGCCGGGGTTTCGGCGGCGCATGACGTGTTGGCGCTGGCGCTGCTCGGGGTCGATGCGGCGATGTATCCGGGCTCGTGGTCGGCGTGGATCGCCGATCCGGCGCGGCCAGTGGCCGTCGGGCCGGATCGCGGCTGACCCGCGCAAACGCAGACAAAGGATGGCCGTGATGATGGATTTGGTGGTGCAGGGCCGGCTGGTGTTGGGCGAGGGCGTACGGCCAGGCTGGGTCGCGGTGCGCGCCGGCCGGATCGCCGCGATCGGCGAGGGCGCACCGCCCGCCGCCGCGCGCATGGTCGATGCGGGGGACGACTGGGTGCTGCCCGGCATCGTCGATGGCCAGACCCACGCGGGCAGCCGCCTCGGCCTTGCCGGCATCGGGCCGACGACGCGCTCGGCGGCGGCGGGGGGCGTCACCACGGTGGTCGACATGCCCTATGACCATCCGCAACCGCTCAATACCGCGGCGCTGCTTCAGGACAAGATCGCGGCGATTGCCGAGACGGCGCTGTGCGACATGGCGCTTTATGGCACGGTGATGCCGGGGCAGGGCGTGGGCGATGTCGCGGCGCTGGTCGAGGGCGGGGTCTGCGCCTTCAAGATCTCCGCCTACGAGAGCAGCCCGACACGCTTTCCCCGCATCCCGGCGGACCTGACGCTCGATCTGTTCGAGGCGCTGGCCGCCACCGACCTGCCGCTAGGCCTCCATAACGAGGATCAGGAGATCGTCCATGCCCGCATCGCCGCCGCGCGCGCGGCCGGACGGGACGGGCTGGCGGCGCATTCGGCGAGCCGTCCGCCGGCGGCCGAACTCGCCGCCTCGGCCGCATTTCTGGAGCTGGGCGCTACGGCGGAGGCGCATGCGCATCTCGTCCACCTCTCCACGCCGCGCGGGTTTGCGCTGGTCGAGAACTATCTCGCCGATGGCGCGCGCGCGACGGGCGAGCTTTGCGTGCACTACCTCTGGTTCGATCCGGCGCGCGATGGCGATCGCCTCGGCGCATTGATGAAGGTCAACCCGCCGATCCGCCCCGGCCAGCGCGAGGCGCTCTGGGCCGAGATCGAGGCGGATCGCGTCGCCTTCGTCAGTTCGGACCATTCGAGTTGGCCAGTCGAGGGCAAGCACACCCCATCGATCTTCGAGGCCGGCGCCGGCGTGCCCGGGGTCGAAACCCTGTTGCCGGCGTTCTTCACGCTGGCGCTGCGCCACCGCGCGGGGGATGGTGATGCCGCCGCCCACCTCGCCGCCGAATGGCTGGCCGAACGGCCAGCGCGGTTCTTCGGGCTGGCCAACAAGGGCGCGCTGCGCATTGGCGCCGATGCCGATATCACCGTCCTCAGCTTCGGCGATTTCGCGTGGGATGAGGCCAAGGCGCACGATGGCCTCGCGTGGAGCCCGTTCCATGGCGAGCGCTTCGCCGGCCGCGTCGCCGCCACGTTCCTGCGCGGCACGCAAGTGTGGGACGGTACCGAGATCACCGCCGCGCCGGGCGTCGGCCGCTATGTGCCGCGCGCGGGTGCCGGCTGGTTTGCAGGGGACTGACACCGTGAGCCACGATCTTGCCGCTGCGCGCGGCGTCTATATCATCGCACCCACCCCGTTCGACGACGAGGGCCGCATCGACGTGCGCTCGATCGCGACGATGGTGGATTTCTACCGTGACCGGGGCGTCACCGGCATCACCGTGCTGGGCATGATGGGCGAGGCGCCCAAGCTGACTCAGGCTGAATCGCTGGCGGTGGTGCGCCATGTGCTGGATGCGGCGGGGGAGATGCCGGTGGTGGTCGGCGTCTCGGCACCGGGTTTTGCGGCCATGGGCGAGCTGGCCAGCGCGGTCATGGCTGCCGGCGCCGCCGGCGTGATGGTCGCCCCGCCCGCCAGTGTGCGCAGCGATGACGCGGCGGTCGCCTATTACCGCCAGGCCAGCGTTGCGGTGGGCGCGGACACGCCGATGGTGGTGCAGGACTTCCCGCTGATCACCAACGTCGTGCTGACCCCGGCGGTGATCGGGCGGATTGTCGAGGCCTGCCCGGGCGTCGCCATGCTCAAGCACGAGGATTGGCCGGGGCTTGGCAAGATCACCGCCTTGCGGGCGCAGGAGACCGCCGGCCGGCGGCGGATCGCGATCCTGTGCGGCAATGGCGGGCTGTTCCTGCCCGAGGAGATGCACCGGGGTGCCGATGGCGCGATGACCGGCTTCGCCTTTCCCGAGATGATGGTCGATGTGGTGCGCCTCTCGGCGGCCGGGGATGTCGATCGTGCCGCCGATCTGTTCGACGCCTACCTGCCGCTCGCGCGTTACGAGCAGCAGCCCGGCATGGGACTGGCGGTGCGCAAGTATGTGCTGGCCAGGCGCGGCGCGATCGCCTCGGCGGCGCAGCGCCAGCCGGGCGCGGGCCTGTCGCCCCAGGCCGTGGCCGAAGTGGAACGCCTGCTCGCACGGCAGGCGCGTCGTCTTGAGGAGTTGAACTGATGGATCTCGGGATTGCCGGCAAGGTCGCGCTCGTGCTGGGCGCGAGCAAGGGGCTGGGCGCCGCCTCGGCCGAGGCACTGACGGCGGAGGGCGCCGTGGTCCACGCCGTGTCGCGCAGTGGTACGGTGACCGATCCGCAACTGCATGGTTTCGCCGCCGATCTCTCGACGGCGGAGGGCGTTGCGGCGGTGCTCGCGCACGTCGCGGCAATTGGGCAGATCGACATTCTCGTCGCCAACACCGGTGGCCCACGCCCCGGTGGCGCGCAGGGGGTCTCGTCCGAGGATTGGGCCGGTGCCTTCGCGGCCTTGGCGATCCCGCTGTTCCGCATTGCCGATGCGGTGTTGCCGGGGATGATCGCACGCGGTTGGGGGCGGATCGTCACGATCGGCTCATCGGGGATCGAGCAGCCGATCCCGGGTCTGGCGCTGTCCAATGCGGTGCGCGGATCGGTGGCGGGCTGGTCCAAGACACTATCGGCCGAAGTCGCCGCCCATGGCATCACCGTCAACATGGTGCTGCCCGGCCGCATCGATACCGATCGCGTGCGCGCGCTCGACGCCGGCCGGGCCAGCCGCAGCGGTGAGGACATCGCCGCGGTCAAGGCCGCCGCCGAGCGCGAAATCCCGGCGGGCCGCTATGGCCGGGCCGCAGAGTTTGGCGCGGTCGTGGCGTTCCTCGCCGGCACGGGGGCGTCCTATGTCACCGGCTCGATGCTGCGGGTCGATGGGGGCCTGATCCGCTCGCTATGAGCCGTTTCGATGCCTTGATCGATCGGCGTGGGACGGGTTCCAACAAATGGAGCCGCTATGCGCCCGATGTCCTGCCGCTGTGGGTGGCGGACATGGATTTCGCCGTGCCCGATTGCGTGGCGGAGGCGGTGGCGGCGCGCGCAGCCCATGCCGTCTATGGCTATGCCGCGCCGCAGGCATCGTTGCGTGCGGTGATCGTCGCCGATCTGGCGGCGCGTTATGGCTGGCGCGTGGCGCCCGAGGAGATCGTCATCCTCCCCGGGGTCGAGCCCGGCTTCAACATGGCGCTGGCGGCGTTTTTGCAAGCCGGGGATGGGGTGGCGCTGCATACCCCAGCCTATCGCCCGATGCGGCGCGCGCCGGGGTTCTGGGGGCTGACGCGGCACGACATCCCGCTGGTCGAGGCCGATGGCCGTTGGCAGGCCGATCCCGCACAGGAAGCCGCTGCGATTGCCGCTTCGCGCGCGCTCCTGCTGTGCAACCCGCAGAACCCGCTGGGCAAAGTGTTCACCCGCGCCGAACTGGCGGCCATGGCCGAGGCGGCGCTGGCCGCCGGCACACTGATCATCTCGGACGAGATCCATGCCGATCTGGTCTATGACGGCCGGGCGCATGTGCCGATCGCCACGCTCTCGCCCGAGGTCGCGCGGCGGACGATCACGTTGATGTCGCCGGGCAAGACCTACAACATCTCGGGGCTGAAGGTGGCCTTTGCGGTGGTGCCCGATGCCGAACTGCGCGCGCGGTTTGATCAACACCGCCTGGGCATGGTCGATAGCGTCAATGCCTTCGGCCTCGCGGCGATGGAGGCCGCCTATGCCCATGGCGGCGCATGGCGTGACGAGCTGGTCGCCTATCTCGCCGGCAACCGCGATGTTCTGGCCCGGGCCGTCGCCGCGCAACTGCCCGGCGTGCGGATGGCGGCGCCCGAGGGCACGTTCCTCGCATGGCTCGATTGCCGCGCGGCGGGGATCAACGGCAGCGCCCAAGCGCATTTCCTCGAACACGCCCGCGTCGCGCTCAGCGCCGGCGAGGAGTTCAGCGACGCTGGCGCCGGCTTCGTCCGCCTGAACTTCGGCTGCCCCCGCGCCACGTTGGTCGCGGCGATCGCGCGCATGGCGGCCAGCCTGTGACCGGCGCGCCGGTGCTGGCGGTCGAGGGGCTGCGCGTGGCATTGCGCCGCACCGGCGTGGCCTTGGTCTCGGACGTCGGTTTTACCGTGGCGCGCGGCGAAACGCTGGCGCTGCTGGGCGAGAGCGGCTGCGGCAAGAGCCTCACCGGGCAGGCGATCATGGGGCTGCTGCCGGCCGAACTTGCCGCCAGCGGCACGATCCGGTTTCAGGGCCGCGCCCTGCCACTGGGCGATGCGCGCGCGATGCATGGCCTGCGCGGATCGCGGATCGGCATGGTGTTCCAGAACCCGCGCGCCTCGCTGGATCCGTTGATGACGGTTGGCGCGCAGGTCGCCGAAGTGCTGGCGTTCCACACCGTCACCCCCCCCGCCGACCGCCGCGCGCGCGCCAAGGCCTTGCTAGCCGATGTCGGCATTGCCGATGCCGCCGCCTGCCTCACCGCCTATCCGCACGAGCTGTCCGGCGGGATGTGCCAGCGCGTTGCCATCGCCATGGCCATCGCCTGCGAGCCCGCCCTGTTGATCGCCGACGAGGCGACCACCGCGCTCGATCCCACGGTGCAGCGCCAGATCCTCGACCTGCTGCGCAGCCTGCAGGCGCGCAACGGCATGGCGATCGTGCTGATCACCCACGATCTGGGCGTCGTCGCCGATGCGGCGGATCGCGTGGCGGTGCTCTATGCGGGCGAGGTAGTGGAACGTGCGCCGGTGGCCGAGGCGTTCGCGCTCCCGGCGCATCCCTATACGCGGGCGCTGCTGCGCGCGGTGCCGCGGCTGGATGTCGCGCAAGCGCGGTTTGAGGCGATCCCCGGCCAGGTGCCGGCGGCCGACGCGATGCCCGCCGGGTGCCGCTTTGCCCCGCGCTGTGTGTTGGCCGATGCGGCGTGCGCCGCGCCGCCGCCGCTGCATGCGCTGGCGCCCGAACGGATCGCGCGCTGCTGGTACGCCGAGGCGGCATGACCGCGCCGCCGCTGCTGGCCGTGCGCGGTCTCGTCAAGGACTATGCCGTGCCGGGCGTGGTGCCCTGGCGACGCCGCTATCGCCGCGTGCTGCACGGCATCGATTTCGATCTCGCGGCGGGCGAGACACTGGGGCTGGTCGGCGAATCGGGCAGTGGCAAATCGACCATCGGCCGCGCGATCCTCGGGCTGGCGCCGGCCACCGCCGGTTCGATCCGGCTCGATGGCGCGGAACTGGTCGGGCTGTCGCGCCGGGCGATGCGGCCTGCGCGCCGCGCGATGCAGATGGTGTGGCAGGATCCGGGCGCCTCGCTGAACCCGCTGATGTCGATCGGCGAGACGTTGGACGAGACGATTCTGGCCAACCACCCGGCGATGCCCTCCGCCGACCGCGCGGCGCGGGCGGGTGCGCTGATGGAGCGGGTCGGCCTGCCGGCGGAGATGTTGGCGCTGATCCCGGGGCCGTTCTCGGGCGGGCAGTTGCAGCGGGTGGCGATCGCGCGTGCGCTGGCGGTGCAGCCGCGGCTGATCATCGCCGACGAGCCGGTCTCGGCGCTGGATACCTCGGTGCAGGCACAAGTGCTCAACCTGCTGCGCGATGTGCAGAGGGAGCAGCGCCTGTCGCTCCTGTTCATCGCCCACGACCTAGCCGTGGTGCGCCAGATGAGCGCGCGCATTGCCGTGCTCTATCGCGGGCACATGGTGGAGATCGGGCCGAGCGCGGAGATCGTGCGCGCGCCCGCGCATCCCTATACGCGCAGCCTGCTGGCGGCGGTGCCGGGTACGCGCCGCAACGCCGCGCGCACGGCCGCACCCCTGGCCGAGGCGGCGGCGTGGAGCGGTTGCGCCTATGCCGGGTCGTGCCCGATGGCGGTGGCGCGATGCCGCGCGGAAGCGCCAGAGCTGCGCGATCTGGCGCCGGGCCGGCGGGCGGCCTGCCATCTGGCCTGAGCGGTCGGCCTTACGGTTCGACCGGAGCCACGACGATCCGGAAGCCGTTCCCGCGCCAGAATCCATGGGGCTCCAGACTGCCACGATAGGTGCAGTTGGCTTTGCCGCGATGGCTGGAGAAGCAACCGCCGCGCAGCACCCGGCGCACGTCGGCGGGGGCATCGGGATCCTCGTGCGTCTCGGCGCGCCATGGCCAGGCAAAGTCCGGCGTCGCGGGATCGCGGCCCCACAGCGTGCTGGTCCATTCCCAGACCTGCCCCGCCATGTCCTCGGCGCCGAACGGCGAGGCGCCGGCCGGGAACAGTCCGACCGGGGTGGTGGCATTGAACCCGGCCTCCAGTGCGTTGGCGCGGTCCGGTGCCCAGGGGCCGGGGTAGGGATAGATCTCGCAGCCGGGTGTGTGCGGGCGGTCGCCACGCGCGGCATATTCCCACTCGGGCTCGGTCGGCAGGCGGACGGATTCGTTGTCCGCGATGCGCCCGGCATTGCGCCATTCCCCGGTTAGCCAGGTGCAGAACGCGCGCGCATCGTGCCAGGTGAGATCGGTGGCGGGGGCATTGGCGCGCTCGGCCACGTTCGCGTCGGGGCTGCGCCAGGGTCGGCCAGTGGCGGCGGCAAAGGCGCCATAGAGCCCGTTGCCGACCGGCCAGCGCCCGATCCGGAACCCCGCCAGGACCACGCTGTGCAGTGGCAGCGAGTTGGGGTGCATGTCCGAACCTATCGCCACGGTGCCTGCCGGCACCGTCACCAGTTCGGCCAGATTGCGCGGGTCGCCCAATGCGGCCATGTGGCGCCCCGCCGCGACGCGCAAGTGCGCGGGCAGCGTGGCCCCGGTCGCCGCTGCGCAAAGCGCCGCGATCATCTCCGGCTTGCGGTGGATCGCGGCGCCCAGCACCGCCCCATGCGGCCCGGTCGCGGCCAGCGCCCCGGCCAGTGCCGCGCGATCCGCCACCAGATCGGCGGCGAGCGTGACCGGCAGCCACCAGAGATCCGGCGCCCCGGCAAAGTGCGCGGCGATCGTGGCCGCCGGCATCTCGGCGAGCGCCCGCGCCACTTGCGCCGCGCGCGGCCATTGCGACAGATGCGGTGCCCGCCGGCGGTCGCCCCGGCGCCACGCGGCCAGTGCCGCGTCGCAGGTGTCCGCATCGGCGGCGGGAATGGACTGGCCGTGCCATCCAGCCGGGCTGGGCACCAGTGCATGGACGGCAACCGCTTCGGGCAGGGCCCAGCCGGCGCAAGCCCCGGTTTCGCCCAGCGCGAGCAGGCGTGCGCCAGCCGGCGTTTGGGCGATCAGAGCGGCCAACGCCGCCTCGCCCAACACCTCGACGTTATCGAGGATCAGCAACCGGCCCGCCGCCATGTCGGTGGGTGCCACGGTCTCGCCGGCAGTGAGCGCGCGATAGACCGGCGCAAGCACCGGCCCCTGCCATTGCTCGGGCAAGGCGTGGCCCAGATCGTTGCGCACCACCATGCGCGTCAACCGCGCGACATTCCACAGCGGATCGCCCAACGCCTCCCCCGCCAGCGCCAGCGCGAGATCGAGCGCGAAGCTGGTCTTGCCCGCCCCCGCCGGCGCGGTCAGCAGCAGCAGCGGATATTCGGCGGCCAGTTCCAGCGCGGTGAAATGCACCGGCGGAGGCGGCGCCTCGGCCGCCGTCAGCTTGCGCAGACCTTTGGCCTCGCGATCCTCGTGGGTATAGGCGGCCAGCATCGGGCGATAGGCGGCGCGCGCCGCATCGCCGCCATGCGCCGCCAGCAATGCCGCGCTCATGCCCCGGCCGTGAACAGCGCCGCCACCGCCGGATCGCGAAACCGCTGGATCTCCAGCGCATAGCCGGCAGGATCGCGGAAGAAGAAGTGCTCGCAATAGGTGCCGTTGCGGATCTCGGTCAGGCCATCGACCCCGGCGGCGGTGAGGCGCGCGTGCCATGCGGGCACGTCATCGACGACGATGGTGAACAACACCGCGCTCTCGGGCTGGTGCCGCAAGTGCCCGCGATTGCCATCGACAATGCCGAACCAGCCCTGCCCGATGCGATAGATCCGCGCCAGGCCTTGATCCAGCACGAGCTCGAAGCCCAGTACCTCCTCGTAGAACGCGGCGATCGGGGCAATGTCGGGATAGTAGAAGAAGGTAATCGGATAGGTCATGGCAGGGTCCGGGGCAGGGGGGAAAGGACACCCTTGGCATCGAGGGTGAGCGGGAACGTGCCCGGCCGTTGCGCCGCCAGTGCGACCGGGTGAACCAGATAAAGCCAAGGTGGCGCCGCGTTCAACCGCGCCAGCACCCGGCCATAGGCGGCGGCGCGGGCGGGATCGCGGCACGCGCGGGCGGTGGCGAACAGCGCCTCGGTCTCGGCATCGGCGAAGCCCTGCCACCAGAGTGCCTGCGTGGCCGAGGAGATCTTGTCGTCGAGCACGCGGAAGGTGACGTGGGGGGAGCTGTCGAAGATGGCGAGATCGCCCATGTCCTTGGCGGCGATGGCGCGGGCATAGCCCGGGCGGTCGGCGATGCACTCGATGCGCGGTTGGAAGCCCACGGCGGCAAGGTCCCGCGCGATGCGCGCGGCGATGGCGGGCGCGCGCTCGGGCATGTGATCGGGGGTGCGGATGATGATCTCGCGGGGGCCATCGGTGGTGGCCAGCAGGGCGCCGGCGCGTTTGGGGTCGAACGGCAGGGATTCAAGGCCCGCCTCGGCATGGCCGGTGTGCCATGGGCTGACCACAGTGTTGGCGGCGAGCGCGCGGCCACCGTAGACCTCGGCGATCAGCCGCGCGCGGTCGATGGCGAGGTTGGCGGCCAACCGCGCGCGCGGATCGGCAAAGGCCCCCGCCGTGCAGTTGAGGTAGGCCATGACCGATAGCGTGTTGACTGTGTGCAGCCAGGTTAGGTCTGGCGTTTCGGTGGGCGGTTCATCGGCCTGTTCGAGCCCGGCGGCGGCATCGATTGCGCCAGCGCGCAGCGCCGCCAGACGGTCTTCCGCGCGCGTCATGGCGGTGAAGGTCAGGGTGGGCTGCGCGGGGTCTATCGGTGTCAGCGTTGCCGTCTCGCCGGGGGTGAATGCGGCCACCCGCCACGCGCCGGTGCCCAGGATCGCCCGCCCCGCGCCATCGCGCCGGGCGATGTAGAACTCGCTGAGCACTTCGGGCAGGTCGGCGAAGGGCGCGGGGCACGCGAAGCGCACGCCGGCGGGCGTGGCGGTCATCTCCGCCCCGGCGAAATAGCGCGCATAAGACCAGCGCATCCCGAACATGTCGCGCGAATCGAGGATCGCGGTGAGAAACGCCACCACATCCGCGCCGGTGCAGGGCGCGCCGTCGTGGAACCGGGCGCCGTCGCGCAGACGGAACTGCCAGTCGCGGCCGGCGGCATCGCTCTCCCAGGCGGCGAACAGCGCGGGCTCGATCCGGCCATCGCGCCAGCGCACCAGAGGCTCGAACACGTGCGCCTTCAGCGTCAGGATCGCGGCGTTGTCGGTCACGCGGTCGGGGGGCAGGAAATCGACGCGGTCGAGGGCGATGGTCAGGTGGGTCATGCGCGGGCGGTGATCCGGGTGCGCGCCGCGGTCAGGCCGTCGGCGAGGAGGTTGAAGGCGAGGACGGCGAGGAAGATCGCGGTGCCGGGCGCGGCGGCCACCCACGGCGCGCTGCGCAGGCATTCGAGGTTGGCGGAAATGTCCGCGCCCCACTCGGCAAGCGGCGGCTGCGCGCCGAGGCCGAGGAAGCCGAGCGCCGCGACCTGCAGGATCGCCGTGCCCAGCGACAGCGACGCCTGCGTGAGCAGAGTCGGCAGCGCCCCGCGCAAGTAATAGCGCCAGAGCAGCCAATGCGCCGGCACGCCTGCCGCCCGCGCCGCCGTCACATGCAGCGAGGCGGCGACCGATTGCGCCTGCGCCCGCGACAGCCGCGCGAAATGCGGCGCCAGCCCCAAAGCCACCGCCAGCATCGCATGGCCGAGGCTGGGGCCAAGCGCGGCGGCCAGCGCGATCGCCAGTACCAGCGCCGGGAACGCCAGCATCGCATCGGTCACCCGCATGATCACCTGATCCGCCACGCCGCCGACCAGCCCCGCCAGCAGCCCGGCGAAGACCCCGATGGCAAAGGCGATTGCCACCACGCTGATGCCGACCAGCAAGGTCATCCGCCCGCCCGCGACCAGCCGGGCGAGCACGTCGCGTCCCAACATGTCGGTTCCGAGCCAATGCGCGGGCGAGGGCGGGGCGAGCAAGTGTTCGACCGAAACCGCATCGGGCGACGGCGCGACCAACCACGGCCCCAGCACCGCCGCCGCCGCCAGCAGCGCCAGCAATACCGCCCCGGCGCGCGCGGTGGCATTGGGCAGCACGCTCATGCCCCGCCTCCGCGCAACCGCGGATCGAGCCACAAAGCGAAGGCATCGATGAGGATCGAGACGACGATGAACACCGCCGCGAACACCAGTGTCGCCGCCTGAATCGCCGGATAATCGCGGTTGTGGATCGCCTCGACGGTGAAGCGGCCAAGCCCCGGCCACGAGAACACCGTCTCGGTCAGGATCGCGCCGCCCAGCATGTCGCCGAACTGGATGCCGATCACCGGCAGCGTCGGCACGATGGCAAAGCGCAGCGCGTGGCGCCAGACGATCGCCCGCGCCGGCAACCCCCGGGCCCGCGCCGCGCGCACATGCGGGGCATGGAGCGCGGCGATCAGGCTGGCGCGCAGCAGCCGGCTGAACGAGGCGGCGAGGAAGCTGGCCAGCACCAGCGCCGGCAGCACCAGATGCGCCAGCGCATCGAGCAGCATATCCAACCGCCCGCGCAACACGGCATCGACCACGGCCAGCCCGGTGATCGGCGGCTGGGCCAGCCACGGGCTCTGGCGCAGCGCCACCGGCAGCCACCCGAGCCATGCGCCGAACACCGCCTGCAACGCCAGCGCCGTTAGGAAGGCAGGCAGAGACACCCCGGCGATGCCGATCACGCGCAACGCGTTGTCGATCCAGCCATCGGGCCGCACCGCCGCCAGCACCGCCGCCGGGATCGCCAGCACCAGCGCCAGCACTGTGGCGGCAACCGCCAGTTCGATGGTGGCGGGAAACTTCTCAGCCAATGCGCCGGCCAGCGGGCGGCCGGTCTTTAATGATATGCCGAGATCGCCGTGCGCGACCTGCACCACATAGTGGGTGAATTGGGCGGTCAACGGCTCGTCCAGCCGCATGGTCTGGCGCAAGGCGGCGATCTGGGTGGTGCTGGCGCCGGGGCCGAGCATTGCCGCCGCCGGATCGCCCGGGATCATCCGTGCCAGCGCGAAGACCAGCACCAGCACCAGCGCCAGCACCGGGATCGCCGCCAGCACCCGCCGCAGGAGATAGCCCGCGATCATGCCTTGCGCACTTGCCAGTACTGGGTCAGCGGCGGGGTGCCGCCCAACTGCAGGTTCTGCACGCGGGCGCTGGCAAAGGCGATGATCCGGCTGGTGAACAGGTAGACGGCGGGGACACGCGCGCTGATCGTCGCCTGAAGTTGATCGTAGAGCGCATGGCGCTGGCTGTCCGGGCTGGCGCTCTCGGCGGCGATGATCTGGCGATCGAGCGCGGCATCGGGCGGCATGCGGAAGGTCATCGCGCTCGTCGCCAGCGTCGAGAGATAGCCGGTGGTCAGGTGCGCCGCCGGATCGTTGAACCACGGTGAGCGGCCATCGAGCGCCATCGCGAACTGGCCGGCGGTGTGGCGGGCGCGCAGCGCGGGGAACTCCATCTGCGCGATGGTGACGCCGATGCCCACCGCCGCCAGATTGGCCTGAAGGAAGGTGGCGACCGTCGTCCATAAGCTGCCGGTGAAGGTGATCAGGTCCAGCGACAACGTCCCCGGCGCGTAACCGGCATCGGCCAGCAGGCGCCGCGCCAACGCCGGGTCATAGGCCGGGGCGCGCGCGGGCTGGGCGGGATCGAAGGCCCAGTTGGCGCCGGGCAGCGGGCCCCAGGCACGATCGACCGTGCCGGCGAGGATGCGGGTGGCCAGCCCATCGGCATCGACGGCGTGGGCGATGGCGGTGCGCACGCGCGGATCGGTGGTCGGGCCATGGTCCAGGCGGTTGTTGAATTCCAACTGGCGCAGGATCTGGCTCGGCGCCTCGATCACCCGCACCGCCGGATTGTGGCGGAACGCGGCGACGTCCTCCACCGCCAGCGCGGCCAGTTGCGCCGCCTGATGGCAGAGGTCGATCTCACCGTTTTCCAGCATCATCCGCCGGGTGGAGGGCGCCGAGATGACCTGATAATCGAGCCGATCGAGCCATGGCCGCCCGCGAAAATGCCCGGGAAAGGCGGCCAGGCGCACCGCCACGTCATCCTCGCGAGAGAGGAAGCGGAACGGCCCGGTGCCGACCGGCGCGCGCGCGAACCCCTTGCCGAGCGAGGCCACGGCGGCGGGGCTGACGATCGCCGCCTGCGGTTGCGCGAGCAGGGCGGGGAAGAACGGCACCGGATGATCGAGATGGAACACCACGGTGCCGGCATCGGGTGTTTCGATGCGTCGCAGCGGTGCCATGGTCGCGCGGAAATAGCTGTTCGCCGCGATCGTGCGGGCGATGGCAAAGCGCACCGCGGCGGCATCGAGCAGGGTGTTATCGTGAAAGCGCACGCCCGGCCGCAGCGTGAAGCGCCAGCCAAGGCCATCGGGCAGAATCTGCCACCCGGTGGCAAGGCGGGGCACAAGGCGCGGCGCGGCATCGCTGGTCCAGGCGGTGAGGGTGTCGAAGAGGTTGAGGATAATCTCGCTGCCGACCACTTCGGCGAGGTTGGCCGCCGGCTCGATCCCGGCGGGGTCGGTGGGGATGGCGATGGTCAGTGTTCGCGCGTCGCGCCGCCCGGAAACCGCCGCCGAACCACAGGCGGCGAGTGGCAAGGCGGAAAGGCCTGCGGCGAGAGCCTGGCGACGGTTCATCGGAAATGGGGGCCCCGCGAGATGCTCGAATTAAGATATCAGCTAAGATATCAAGGTCAAGCTGCTTGATGCCGCCGCGCATCCCCGGCCCTTGCGGACGCGGCGTTTATATCGGGCGCGATGATGGTCGCCGACCACGGGCCGGGGCGATCCCGACCGGCGTGATGCCTCATGCCGCGTGATAGGGCGGATAATCGATAAAGCCCGCCTCGCCGCCGCCATAGTACGTCTCGCGATCCGGCACCGCCAGCGGCCAGCCATGCTGAAGACGCGCGACCAGATCCGGATTGGCGATGAACGGCTGGCCAAAACCCGCCAGATCGATCGTGCCATCGGCGATCAGGCTTTCTGCGCGCGCGCGCGTCATGCCGCCCGCAAGGATCAGCGCCGTCGCCGGCAGATCCTTGCGCGATGCGCGCAGCAAGGCCAGAATCCGCTCCGACACGGGGACGGCCGAACCTTCATCGTAGAAGAAGCCGGACTGATCCATGACGTGGACATAGGCGATCCGCCGCGCGCCCAGCGCGGCCAGCAAAGCGGTGTAGGTGGCTTCGATCCCATCGTAATGCGGCATGTCGAACAGCTTGCCGAACGGCGAAATCCGGATGCCGACCCGCGCCGTGCCGATCCGCGCGATCACCGCATCGACGACCTCCAGCACGAAGCGCAGGCGGTTCGCCATGGTATCGGCGGCGTAGCGGTCGGTGCGATCGTTGACCGCGGGATTGAGGAACTGCTCGAAGAGGTAGCCGTTGGCGCTATGGATTTCGACGCCGTCAAAGCCCGCCGCCACGGCGTTGGCGGCCGCGTCGGCGAAATCCGCGACGACGCGGGGAATCTCGTCGGTGGTCAAGGGGCGGGGCTTTGGCGTCGCGACGAAACCGGGCTTGCCGTTATCGTCATAGCCGAAGGCGGTCGCGCCCTTCGCGATCTTTGAGCTGGCGCTGACCGGGGTTGCGCCATTGGCCTGAATCGAGGGGTGTGACACGCGGCCGACATGCCAGATCTGCGCGAAGATATGGCCGCCAAGGGCGTGGACGGACTGGGTCGTGAGACGCCATCCGGCGATCTGCTCCGGCGTGAAGATGCCGGGGTTGAACAGATAGCCCTGGCCCTCGCGCGAGATCGGCGTGCCTTCGCTGACGATCAGGCCGGCGGTGGCGCGCTGGGCATAATAGAGCGCGATGGTGGCGGTGGCGATGTCGTCGGGCGCGCGCGAACGCGTCATCGGTGCCATGACAATACGGTTGGTCAGCGTGGTGCCGGCCAGATCGAAAGGCGCAAAAATGTCGGCCATGCGTGATCCTGCTTTGCGTTGAGGGACGCATCGTCATCTAGTGGCAATCGCCTGGAAGATTGATAGGCTGCAATTCCGATCATTGCGGAGCATCTGGATACCATGACCTCGGTGGATCGCCTCGCGTCGCTGCGCGCCTTCGTGGCGGCGGCCGATGCGCGCAGCTTCAAGACAGCGGGGCAGATGCTCGGCGTCTCGTCCTCGGCCATCGGCAAGGCGATCGCGCGTCTCGAGAGCCAGCTTGCCGCCACGCTGTTCCATCGCACTACGCGCACCATTTCGCTGACCGAGGCGGGCAGCCTGTTTCTGATCCGCGCGCGGCGGATGCTGGACGAGTTGCAGGCGGGCGAGGCGGAACTGGCGGAGGCATCGGGCACGCCGCGCGGGAGGTTGCGGGTCAGCCTGCCGGTCACGGGCGAATTGTTGACCGAGGCACTGGCGAAATTCGTTGCCGACTATCCGCAGGTGGAGCTGGATCTCGATTATAACGACCGGATTGTCGATGTGATCGAAGAAGGTTTCGACGTGGTCATCCGCACCGGTGCCACCGGCGATTCCCGACTGCTGCACAAGCCACTGGGCCAGTTCTGTTGGCGGTTGGTTGCGTCGCCGGCCTATGTTGCCAAATATGGATCGCCTGCCTCACCGGCCGATCTGGCGAGGCATGTCTGCCTGCGCCAGCGCTTCTCTTCCGGGCGGCTGATCCCCTGGAAGCTGGCCTCGGCGCCCGATCTGCAAGTGCCGGCGAGCCTGACCGCAAGCATCATCGATGCGCTGCTGGATTTGACTCTCGCCGGCGCCGGCATCGGATCGTTCCCGGACTTTATGGTGAGCGATGGACTGGCCTGCGGCGCGCTTGTCTCAATTCTCGATGGGGACGTTCATGACGTGGGCGTTGTGACCATGCTGTGGCCGGCCAGCCGCTATCGTGTGCCGAAAATCAGGGCGTTTGTGGACTGCATCGCCCATTTCAACCGCTTGGCGGTGAAGCGTGGATGAGGCGCCCATCGATGCGGCGGGGGCCGGTCACCTGGGCCCGGATGCCGCCCGGATCGCTGCGATATGCTCCGGGCCGATGCCGCAACAGCCGCCGATGATGCTGGCCCCGGCCGCCTGCCACGCCGCCGCAAAGCGGGCATAACCGGCGGGGGTCAGGTCGGCGCGAATCGGGTCGAGGCCGCTGTTCGCCTCGGCATCGGCGGTTTGCGGCGGGAAGGCATTGGCATAGACGCCAACCTGCACCCCCTCTGGAAGTTCCGCGCGCGCCACGGTCACGGCTGCGGCCATCACCTCGGGCTGGCTGCAATTGAACAACAGCGCCGCCGCGCCCAACCGCGCCGCCGCCCGCGCCGCCTCGGCCACGCTCTCGCCCGAGCGCAGGCGCGGGGTGTCGCTCACCGCCTCGTCCTCCAGCGTGAAGCTCAGCCACAGCGGCTTGCCTGTCGGCGCGACGAGGTCCGCGACCAGTTCCGCCTCGGCAATGGCCGAGAGCGTTTCCGCCTGCCAGTGGCTGACAAACGGCGCCAACGCCGCGACAAGCACCGCCAGCACCGGCCGCGCCCGATCGATATCGACCAGATCCGGCCGATACGATCCGCACACCGGCGGCAACGATCCGGCTACCGCCACCGGCCGCCCGGCCCCATCGGCCACCGCGCGCGCCAACTGCCCGGCCAATGCCGCCAGCCGCGCGCCATCGCTGGCAAAGCGGTCCTCGCCGATGTGGAACGGCACCACCGCATAGGAATTGGTGGTGATCACATCCGCCCCGGCGGCGACATAGCCCTCATGCACCCGGGTGACGAAGTCCGGCCCCTCGATCAGCGCCAGCGCCGACCACTCCGGCTGACGGAACGGCGCGCCGATCCGCGCCAGTTCGCGGCCCGTGCCGCCATCGAGCAAAGTCAGGGTCACAACGCCACTCCCACACGCAGATAATAGGCCCCGCCATTGGTACCGAACGGCGAGAGATGCGAGTACTGATCGAAGTTCCCGCTGACATTCTGGTAGATATCGATCGGGATCTTGCGCGGATAGGTGTTGAGCAGGTTGGTCGCCCCCACCCCCAGCTTCACCCGCGCGCTGAGCCGATAGCTGACATCGAGATCGGTGATCACCCGCGCACCGGTCCGCGCCAGATAATAAGGCGCGGCATAGCCGATCGCCTGCGTGGAATTGCCGTAGACGGTGTTGCGCAGTGTCACCGCCCAGGCCCCCTGCGTCCATGTGCCCGCCAGCGAGGCTTTGATCCGCGGCGTGGCGGAGGTGAGGTTGGTCACCTCCACCGCGTCCTCCAGCGTCAGCCCGGCGGCGGTGAGCGCGGCCGGCGCCTGATGATAGCGGCGGATCTTGGTGTCCACATAGCCCAGCGCCGCATTCCAGCGGATGGTGCCGGCATCGCCCAGCGCGGTGGTCCAGGTGGCGGTGGCATCGATGCCTTGCGTGCGGGTATCCACGCCGTTGGTGAAGAACTGCGCGCCCACGTTATCGGGATCCAGCCCCGCCGGGATCACCGAGCCGTTCGCCGCGATCGCCGCCTGCGCCAGCGCGCCATAGAGGTAATCGGTCTCGATGATGCGGTTGTCGATATCGATGCGATAGGCATCGACCGTGACATGCAGCCCATGCAGCGGCTCGGCCACGAACCCCACGCTGAAGTTGCGCGAGGTTTCCGGCCTCAGCGCGGGTGCGCCCAGCAAGGCGGCCCCGGCGGAGGCCACCGGCAACTGGATGCTGGCGGCGTTCACCGTGACGGTGGTTGCCGAATAATACGCCTGGGCCAGGCTGGGCGCGTGGAAGCCGTTGCTGGCGCTGGCGCGCAAGGCAAAGCGCGGCGAGATGTCATAGCGTGTGGCGATCTTGCCGGCGACGCGGCTGCCCACGCCATCGTAATGCTCGAACCTTCCTGCGCCGGAGAACTCCCAGCCGGGCAATGGCCGTGCGGTCAGATCGATGTAGCCGGCGGCACTGTCGCGATGGGCATCGGCGGCATCGCTGGGGCGGAAGCCGGGGAAGGCCGCCGGCCCGCCGCTATAGTACGAATTGGGCTCGCCGGCATGGATCTGATAGGTCTGGTAGCGGTTTTCCGCCCCGAACGCGACGTTCAGCGGCCCGGCCAGCCCCACGTCAAACGCGCGGTGGACATCGAGGTTGCTGGTCCACTCGCTGCTGGTGAAGCCGCCGACGTAGAAGCTGCTCTGGGCGTTGCCGGTATCGGCCAGCAGGCCAGGGTTCACAGTGCCGATGTTGTGCAGCACGGCGTTGTCGCGGCCCCAGGTGCTGGAGAGATCCCAGGCCCAGGCACCGCCCCCGCGCACGCCACCGGTCAGGCTCACGTCGTGCTCCTTGATCGTCTCCTGCGGCGAAAAGCCGTTGGGATAGAGCGCATCCACCGCATCGGAGATCGAGCCCGGCTCGCGCGGGTCCTCATAGGCGCGGGCCTGCCGCGCCGACCAGGTGCCGAAGCTGTAGAGCGTGATGCCCGCGCCCAGACCTTGCGTGTAGTCATAGCCCAACGTTGCGAGGAACTGGTGCGGATCGCCCTGCACGAAAGCCGGCTGCGCGCCGCCGGTCTCGCCGCTGCGGTTGGAATAGTCGTGGAAGCGGTAGCCGCCCGAGAGGTGCAGCGCGCCGTTCTGGCCAAGGGCAAATCCGTGATCGATATTGCCCGCCACATTGGCGCCGTCGCCCTTGTAGTACGACCCGCCCTGCACCGAGGCACCGCCGCCGTGCGCGCCATCCTTGAGGATGATGTTGACCACCCCCGCAATCGCATCCGAGCCATATTGCGCCGCCGCGCCATCGCGCAGGATCTCGATATGGTCGATGGCGTTCTCGGGGATCAGGTCCAGATCGACCGCCGTAGAGCCCTGCGCCGGATCGCTGTCGGCATAGATGCTGGCCGAGAGATGCCGCCGCTTGCCGTTGACCAGCACCAGCGTCTGGTCGGGCGAGAGCCCGCGCAACTGGAACGTCCGCGCCAGCGCGCCCACGTCATAGCCGGTGGCCGGCGCGTTGACCGAGGGCAGGATGTCCTTCAGCGCGTCGAGCAGGCTGGGCTGGCCGGCGGCGGCCAGTTCGCGCTGGCCCACCACATCGATCGGGGTGGCGCTGTCACGCGCCTTGCGGCCATCCTCGCGGGTGCCGGTGACGATGATCTCGTTGATCCCGGCATCGCTGGCCGGGGCGCCGCCGCCGGGCGGGGCGGCATCGGCATGGGCGGCCACGGGCACGACCAGCGCGAGCGGCAGGGTCAACAGGCCGACGCGCCGTGCGGCACATTGGGAAAAATGGGAACGACGCAAGAGTTAAACCCCCCGGAAACTTGACAAACAATCAACTCAACTTAATCGATAGACTTTATGGGCGTCAACCCCGGACACTTGCCCGGTATGGTGGTGGCCTGATACGGGCGTCGCCTCTGCGGCCAACAAGGCGAGATTGCAACGTCCGTGAACATGCCCTCGACACCCTCGTCCGCCAGCCAGCCCCGGCGCCATCTGGGCGCGGTGCAGGCCACTGTGCTGGCGCTGGGCATGATCCTGACGACGGATGTGCTGAAGACCGCGCCCACCGTGGCGGCCAATGCCGGCGGCTGGTCGTTCTATGGGCTGTGGGTGCTGGGCGGGGTGATCTCGATGGTCGGGGCGCTGTGCTATGTGGAGATGGCCGCGGCGTTTCCCGATGCGGGGGGCGAATATGCCTTCCTGCGCCGCGCCTGGGGGCCGCAGGTGGGGGCGCTGCTCGCCTGGTCACGCTTTGCCATCATGCATACCGGGTGGATCGCGCTGATGGCGTGGATGTTCGCCGATTATGCCGCGGCGCTGTGGCCGATGGGGCCGGCGACGCGCACCGCCTTTGCGGTGGGCACAGTGGCGGTGCTCACGGCGGTCAACCTGGGCCATGTGCGCATGGGCTTTCTCACCCAGAGCGCGCTGGTGCTGCTGGTGGCTGTGGGGTTTGGCGCGGTGGTGGCAGCGGGCTGGATCGTCCCGGCGGTGCCGCCCACGCTCCATGCCGCCGCCCCGGCCGGCGGCCATATCGCGCCCTTGGCCGAAGGCCATATCGCAACCGCCTTGATCTACATCTTCCTCGCCTATGGCGGCTGGAGCGACACCGCCACCCTCTCCGCCGAGGTCCGCTCCACCCGGTACGGGATGCTGGTGGCGTCGATCGGGTCGATCGCGATGCTGATGGTGATCTATCTGGCGCTGAACCGGGCGATGGTCAGCGGGCTGGGCTTTGAGGGACTCGCGCGCAGCTCGGCACCGGGGGCGGATCTCGCGCGGCGGGCGTTTGGCGCCAAGGGCGCGGTGATCATCGTGGCGATTGTCGGCATCTCCACCATCGCCAGCATCAATTCGACGCTGATCGTCGGCGCCCGAACCACATATGCCGCCACGCGGGATAGCGTGGCACTGCGCTTCATCGGCCAGTGGCATGGCGGGCGCGGCACACCCGCCCGCGCGGTGATCGCCGAGGGCGGCTTTGCCATGGTCCTCACGGCGGCGGCGGGTGTGGCGCGTGGCGGTTTCAGCACCATGGTCGCCTATATGACGCCGGTCTACTGGCTGTTCATCCTGCTGGCGATGGGCGCCGCGATCCGCTTGCGGCTGCGGCACCCCGAGGCCGAGCGGCCGATCAAGACACCGCTGTTCCCGCTGTTTCCGCTGGCGTTCATGGCGATGGCGGGCTGGATGCTCTATGCCTCGCTCACCGAACTGGGCACGGGGGCGCTGTTTGGCGCGGCGGTGTTGGCGGTGGGCATTGTGCCCGGCGCGTGGCGGCGCTGGCGGTCCCCCGCCACACGCGTTGCACCCGCCGCCTGAGAGCAGGCCGCGACGGCGCCACCGCGCGCGATCGCCAATCAGACCGGCCCGCGCAAGTACTCGGCGTCCGTGACTTTCTCCAGCCAGTGCACGTTCACGCCGTCCAGTGCTTCCTGAATGGCGATATGGGTCATGGCCGTCGTCGGCGTGGCGCCGTGCCAGTGCTTGTGGCCGGGCGGGCACCAGATGACGTCGCCGCAACGGATCTCGACGATCGGGCCGCCGTCGCATTGCGTCCAGCCACAGCCGGCGGTGACGATCAGCGTCTGGCCCAGCGGATGCGTGTGCCAGGCCGAGCGCGCACCGGGCTCGAAAGTGACTGCGGCGCAGGAGGTGCGTGCCGGTGCGGGCGGGGCATTCAACGGATCGATGCGGACGGTGCCGGTGAACCAGGCTTCGGGGCCCTGCTGGGAGGGTTGCGAGCCGGCGCGCTTGAGGTCCATGTGGTATCTCCGGAAAGTGTGGGGTTCAGACGTGATCGAAGGCCTGCCGGGCGATGCCGAGCGCGGTCATTGCCGGCGGCCAGCCGGCGTAGAATGCGAGATGGGTGATCGTGGCGACGATCTCCTCACGCGTGAGGCCGTTCTCCATGGCTTTCGCGAGGTGGAACGGCAGCTCGTTGGTGCGGTACAGCGCGATCAGGCTGGCAATGGTGATCAGGCTGCGATCGCGCGGCGACAGCGCGGGATCGGCCCAGACCTGACCGAACAGCACAGTATCGGTGATCTCGGCCAGCAGGGGCGCGGCGTCGCCGAACGATTGGCGGGCGGCTGTGGGTGCGTCGGTCATTGGGGCTGTCTCCACGATGGGTTCAATGCGTCAGGAAGCCGCGATCGACCGGCACCACGCCCGATGCGGCACCGGTGACCGGCGCAACCTGGTCCGAGGAATCATAAGTGGGGTACACCAGTGTGCGTCCGATCATCCTGTCGCGGACAATCTAGGCATGGCACTGTGGTACGATTAGTGGCAATAATCGGCATATACTCATAAGGATTGCTTTTGAATGCGCGGCGAAAGCCTGGACAATCTCGAAGCCCTGCTCATGGTGGCGCAGGAGGGCAGCTTCACCCGCGCCGCCGCCAAGCTCGGCGTCTCGCAATCGGCATTGAGCCAGACGGTGCGCGATCTCGAGGCGCGGCTGGGCGTGCGGTTGCTGGCGCGCACCACGCGCAGCGTCACCCCTACCGAGGCCGGCGCGCGGCTGCTCCAGTCGGTCAGCCCCAGGTTCGAGGAAATCCGGCAGGAACTGGAAGCGTTGCAGGCCTTTCGCGATCGCCCGTCAGGCAACATCCGCATCAACGCCGATGAGCACGCGGCACAGGCCGTCCTCTGGCCGGTCCTGGCGGCGTTCCTGCCGCGCTATCCCGATATCCGCATCGAGATCAGCGTCGATTATGCCCTCGCCGATATCGTCGCGGGGCGCTTTGACGCCGGCGTGCGGCTGGGCGAGATCGTGGCCAGGGACATGATCGCACTGCCCATCGGCCCGGACCAGCGGATGGCGGTGGTGGCATCGCCCGCCTATCTGGCCGAGCGGCCCGCGCCCCGGACGCCTCAGGATCTCACGGGCCATCGCTGCATCAACCTGCGCCTGCCGACGCAGGGCGGGCTTTATGCCTGGGAGTTCGCCAAGGGGCGGCGCGAGGTGAACGTGCGGGTCGACGGACAATTGGTGTTCAATACGATGGCGATGATGCTCAAGGGCGCCCTTGCCGGGTTCGGTCTCGCTTACCTGCCGTTTGACGAAGTGCGGCCATGTCTCGACGATGGCCGCCTTGTCACCGTTCTTGCGGACTGGTGCCCGTCATATCCGGGATATCGCCTGTATTATCCGAGCCGGCGCCAGCAATCACCGGCGTTTGCCTTGTTGCTGGAAGCATTGCGGGCCGCACAAAGTGGCGCCCGGGCGCAGTGAGCCACCCGGTGCGGCACGATGGGTGTGGCGCGATACGCGCGATTGCCTTTGGAGGCAGGTTCTGCGCGAATGGTGTCCTGCTAACGCAAGGCGCTCGGCCGGGGCGCCGAGGCATAAAGCCGACCAGCGCCCCGGCGCCATGTCGGCCATTTCACGGGGACGTTTCACGGTGCAGACGACAACGCGCGATCACGACGAATCCCCTGGCCTGCTGCCGCTGAGACATGTTGCTGCCGTTGGGGTTGGCAATGCCCTGGAATTCTATGATTTCCTGACGTTCTCGTTCTTCGCGGTGCAGATCGGGCACACGTTCTTTCCGGCCAGTCAGACCTCGCATGGCCTGCTCTATACGCTGGCGACTTTCGGCATCGGATTTGTCACGCGGCCGCTGGGCGGGCTGATTCTGGGGGCCTATGGCGATCGCGTGGGGCGCAAGCCGGCGATGCTGATCAGTTTTGCGCTGATGGGGGTGCCGATCCTTGGTCTGGCGCTGACCCCCGGCTATGCGCGGATCGGGGTGGCGGCGCCGGTGCTGCTGGTGCTGTTCCGGCTGGTGCAGGGGTTTGCTTTGGGGGGAGAGGTCGGGCCATCGACAGCGTTTTTGATGGAGGTCTCGCCGATCCACCGTCGCGGGCTCTACATCGGGCTGCAGATGGCGACGCAGGATCTGGCGGTGCTGGTTGCCGGGATCGTCGGGTTCGTGCTGTCGTTGCTGATGGCGCCGGATCTGCTCGATGCGTGGGGCTGGCGGGTGGCGTTCCTGCTCGGCGCGGTGATCGTGCCGTTCGGGCTGGCGCTGCGCGGCGGCCTGCCGGAGACGTTTCGCGCCGGCGCGCGCGCCAAGGGCCCGCCGGCCACCGCTCACGCGCGGGTGGTGGTGCTGGGGATCCTGATGCTCGGCGCCTCGACCATCGCCTATTACGGCATCGAGTATATGAACACTTATGCGCAGGATACGCTGCACCTGTCGGTCAAGCTGGCGTTCGGAACGACGATCCTGCTGGGCTTCGTCATGGTGGTGACCGATGTGCTCTGCGGCATGCTGACCGATCGTGTGGGGCGGCGGCCGGTGATGATCGCGGCCTCGGCCTGCGTGGTGCTGGTGATCGCGCCGGCGTTTACGTTGCTCAACCGGTTTCCGGGGGCGGGGATGTTGTTTGCGATCACTGCTTTGCTCGGTATTCTCAGTGCGTTGATCACTGGCCCGGCGCTGATCGCGGTGACGGAGAGCTTGCCGCGGCATGTGCGATCGGGGCTGTTGGGGGCGCTCTATGCGGTGGCGATGTCGGTGTTTGGCGGCACCACGCAGTTCGTCGCGCGCGGGTTGATCGAGATCACCGGCAATCCGGTGGCCCCGGCGTTTTATATCACCGGGGCCATGGTGGTGGGGATCGTCTGCATGGCGGCGATGGGGGAGACCGCGCCGCGCCGCCGCCGAGGTTAACGCCGCCGCCAGACCGTGAGTTGCGACAATGTGTGCTGATGCTTGCGCGCGGTCTCGCGGATCACGAAGGGCACATCGCGCGGCGCCGCGATCTCCTCGAAGTCCGCCGCCAGCGCCAGTTGCAGCGCGCGATAGGTCGTCACCGCTTCGCCGTTCTCGCGCACGCCGCCCAGCCAGTTGGCGCGCGGGGTGAATTCCTCCAGCCAGGTGTAGGGCGAGGTCAGGACGAGCACGCCGCCCGGTTTGATCCGCGTGCCGACGTCGCAGAGGAAGCGTGCCGGCTCGCGCAGCCGGTCGATCAGGTTGGCGGCGAGCACCAGGTCGTAGCCGGTGAACTGCGGCTTGAGGTTCAGCGCGTCGCCCTGGCTGAAGTGCACGCGGGCGGCGTCCGCCGGGTCCACGCCCAGCCGCGCCTCGTGGTAATCGACCAATTCGCCCTCGATCGGGAGCGTGTAGCGATAGCTGCCCTGCGCAATCAGTTGCAGCGCGACATCGATGAAGCGCGCGGAAAAATCGATCCCGTCGACATGCGCGAAACCCCGCGCCAGTTCGAGGCTGGCTCGGCCCACGGCGCAGCCGATGTCCAAGGCGCGCCCACCCTGCGGGCAATGCTCCAGCGCGATTTCGGCGAGGGCCTTGGGGAAATTGGGCACGCCGAAATGCGCCGGGCCATAGTGGAAATCGAGGTACTGGCAGACCTGCGCATCGGTTTCGTAGGGGTTTTCCAAGCTGGGTTCCTGATAGTCGGACACGACATAGCGCAAGCCGGCGTGCTGAAAAAAATGGCGGCGAAAGGCATAGCGCGCCGAGGCCAAGGCCTCGTTGCCGGTGGAGATCCAACTCCCGCCTTTGATGAGATCGTGGCGGCCATCGAAAGTCGGCGTCGAGAAATCGTCATAGCGCGGGTGGACCGTAAATCCGTCGAAGCCGCTGGTCGGCGTCGAGGTCCATTGCCAGACATTGCCGACGATGTCGTAAAAGCCCTGCCCTTGCGCAAACATGTCAACCGGGCACGAACTGGCCCAGTACGCGAGGTTGATGTTGCCGGGGGCGGTGTCCCAATCGGGCTGGTCGCCGGGCACTTGCGCGCGCAGGGCCGCCCATTCGGCCTCGCTGGGTAATTGGACGCGGCGACCGGTGGCGGCCGCTTTCCACCGGCAGAAGGCGTGGGCTTCGTGGGCGTTAACCTCGACCGGCCAGTCCCACGGCATCGCCACCTCGCGCGTCATCAGGCGCAGCTTGAGCGTCTCCGGGCGGGCGGGATCGCCGACCCAGAATGTCGGCGCGGCGAAGGGGCCGAAATCGCGCCAGTTCCACCCCTCCTGCGACCACCAGCGCGGGTCGGCATAGCCACCGGCCTGCACGAAGGTCAGGTATTCGGCGTTGCTGACCAGCATGGCCGAGGCCTCGAATGGGGCGAGCGTGATCCGCCGCTCGCCATATTCGTTGTCCCAGCCATAAGTCGCGTCGCGCTTGCCCAGCACCACCTCGCCGCCGGCCACGGGCAGCAGGCGGTTGTTCGGCACGGTCGCGCGGTCATGGCGGGCGATCTCGCAGGGGGGCCACTGCGGCTGGTCCCGCACCCAGTCGAGCGGCAACTGGCGGATCAGTACGCTGGAGGTTTCGAGATGGATGCGTTCGTGCTCGATGCCCATCAGGATCACCCATGCGGGATCGTCCCAGCCGATCGGCAGCGTCATCGGCATCGCCAGGATGTGACGCGACACCAGATCGCGCACCTTGCGGCGATAGGCGCGCAGTTCGGCGATCGTCGGCCAGGCATAGTTGCACTCGTCGAGATCGTCCCAGCTCATCTCGTCGACGCCGATCGCGACTTGCGCCTCGATCACCGGATCGATCCGCGCGGCGATCTGGCCATCGGCCAACAGCTTGTTGACGAAAAACGCCGCCGTATGGCCGAAATAGAAGATCAGCGGGTGGCGCAGCGGGATCGCCTTGGTGAAGAAGCCGCGCTCATCCGCAATGCAATCGAACAACTGCTCGTACAGATCGAACGTCTGGTGGAAGTAGGCCAGAATCTCCTGGCGCTTGGCCAGCACCGAGGCGCCATCCAGCCGCACTGTGCGGGTCGGCGCGGGCAGGGTGTCCGGGTCAGGCAGATGCGCGTCGGCAGTTCGCAAAAGGAGGTCCTCTCGAGGATGAGTTAGAGATTCGTCCCAGCCCGGCTTATGTTCCGCCGGGCCATGCGCGTTACGAAAAATGTCCGGCAAAAAGCGATATCCTGTCGTGCCTGAGCGGTGCCATCCGTCCGCGCGAGGTTACAAGCAGCCGGACATGGCGTGTTTCTTAGCGCTTCGGTCACCGCCCCGCCATCTGTCCCGGAGGGCGGCTTCGGCGGGCGCATGACGCAAAACCCCGGCCAGCCGTGCTGTGATGCGTCCGCAACCGCCGGATCCGCAGACATCGCCAAGCGTTGATGGCGTCACAGATCTTGTCAGTCAGCGGTGGGATGCAAGGCCGCCGCACGATGCATGCGACGATCCGGCACGCACCACAGCACCGCCACCGCGGCGTAAACCAGGGCCGCGAATACAGGACGGATGAATGACAGCGCGATGCCGGATGCATAGAGCACGGGCGACAGCTTGCCCTTCCAATCGCTGCCAATGGCTCGGCGCACGTCCGATTCGGGCCCTTGCGAGCGGATGATCGCACTCTGGAGGAGATACCAGGCCAGCGCGCAAGCCATGAGAATGATCCCATAGACCGCACTCGGCCATGCCTTGAACGCGTGCTCGCCCACCCATGCCGTGGCGAAGGGGATCAGCGACAGCCAGAACAGCAGGTTGAAATTGGCCCACATGATCGTCGCGCTCACTTTGGGGGTCAGCGCGAAGAAGTGGTGGTGATTGTTCCAATAGATCGCCACGTAAACAAAGCTGAGGACATAGCTCAGGAACACCGGGGCCAATGTCAGGAGCGCCTCGGGCGTCGTTGCCTCCGGCGCCTTCATGTCGAGGACCATGATGGTGATGATCACGGCAATGACGCCGTCTGTCAGGGCCTTGAGACGTTCGGAGTTCATGTGGCTTCCTATGGTGGCTCGCCGACCGATCCGCGAAATCGGTTGGGGCATAAGGTTGCGTGAGTGTGCCGGGCGACGAGTTATTCCCGGCTGGCGACCCAGTCGCCCACCCGCCGTTCAAGGATCGGCAGCGGTTGCGAGCCATCGCTGATGATCAGGTCGTCGAAGGCCTTGATGTCGAATTTCGGCCCCAGTGCCGCTTCGGCCCGGTGGCGCAGTTCCATGATCTTGAGCATGCCGATCTTGTAGCCGGTCGCCTGGCCGGGGAGCGTGATATAGCGCCGCACCTCCGATCGCGCCTCGTCGGGGGACAGGCGGCCGGTGTCGATCATGAAAGCGATTGCCTGTTGCTCGGTCCAGCCGAGGGCATGGATGCCGGTGTCGACCACCAGCCGGGCGGCGCGGAAATGCTCCTGATCGAGGTGCATGAAATCGTCGGCGATGTCCGGATAGGCGCCCATTTCCTTGCACAACTGCTCGGCATAGAGCGCCCAGCCTTCGTTGAACGCGACATAGCCGATGGCGCGGCGGAATTTCGGCACGCCCTGTTGCCGTACCTGGATGTCGCCGGCCATCACGTGGCCGGGGACGCCCTCGTGGCACATCAGATCGGTCAGCAGCGCCGGATCGGGGATGTTGCCCAGCAGGTGGACATAGACGCGGCCCGGGCGCACGCCATCCGGGCTGGCCGGGGCGGCATGGGCGGCACCCCCGGCCACTTCGCTGAACGAGGGCTCGCGCACGACCTCGGCGCGGTATTGGGGAAGGGCATCGAAACGCGCGGGCAGCAGTGCGCGGTTATGCGCGACGATTTCGTTGGCGCGGCGCAGATAGTCGGCGCGCGCCGCATCAGTCCATGGCTGCGGCGGGAAACGCCGGGCGCGATCGGCATAGAAGGCGTTGCGATCCGCCAGCCCCGCCTGCCGGGCCAAGGCATCCTGCGCGCTCTCGATCCGCTTGAGTTCATCGAGGCCGATCTGGTGGATCTGCTTGGCCGAGAGATCCAGCGTGGTGTTGATCCGCAGCGCCGCCGCATACCAGTCCGCCCCGCCGGGCAGGGTCACCGCGCCGACCGCGCCGCTGGGGGCCGTCGGCAACGCGGTCTCGGCCCAGGCGATGACCCGCGCGTAACCCGGCTGCATCGCGATCAGCGACGCGCGTGTGTCCGCCAGCAGCGCATCGGCATCGGCCGGGGCGATCTTGCCGGCCGCCTGCAACCTGCCGAGTTTCGCCTTGGCATCGGCCCACAGCGGCGAATCCTTGCCATCCCCGAACGGCGCGCCGGCGATGATGGCCTGTGCGCCGGCAATGATGCGCTCGATCTGGAACCGGGGCGCGCGGATGCCGGCCGCATCGGACAGTCTGGTCTGCGCAATCGCGGTGTCCAGCACCGCCGGGATCGCCCGTAGCCGCGCGTTATAGGCGCGCATGTCGGCGGCATCGCCGACGGTGTGGGTGTTGATCAGGAAATCGGGCAACTGGCTGTGCACCGCGTAGAGGAAGGAATAGAACGGCGGCTGATAGCGGCGGTAGGTGTATTGCAACTCCATCCGTTGCAGTTCGGTGTCCCAGATATCGAAGTTGGCCTGGCCCCTGGGCGTCAGTTTGCTCCGGTCGAAGCCGGCCTTCATCCGCGCGACGCTGGCGCGACGAGCCTCCAGCCTTTGGAGTTGGCCGGCATCGCTGATGTCATCCAGCCGGTCCTCGCCGTCCTTGATGCCGAGCCGCGTCGCCAGTTGTGGCCTCAGCTTCAGATCCTCGGCGAATTCGGCATCGAGGAATGCGGTCAGCCGCGCATCCTCCGCCGGCAAGGGCGCAACCGTTGCTGGCTCAGCAGCATGTGCGGCCGGTGACGACAGGGAAACAAAGAGCGCGGCGGTCGCGGCAAGGCGCAACGCAGTCTGGTGCATGATCAACCCGTTTCCTGATACCCGGCCCTTGCAGGCGACGTCGAGGGAGCGAGCCTATCAGCAACGTCGATGGCCGCAAGGACGTCGCGCGGCGCCTGTCAAATCGTCCCCGATCCGCGACCGATGGCGGCATCAGACGGGGGCTGCCCCCGGAGAGGTCGCCGCAGCGGATCGCGACGGTCGGCCAGCATTGGAGTGGGTATGCCGGCGGGCTGCTGGCGGTCTCGCCGATCGGGCTGGCGGGTGCCGTGTTCCTGCGCGGTGGAGAGCCCGGCCAGGCCAAAGGAGCGCGGGCGGCAACGCGGTTTCCGGCGGCGGATGCGGTGGCCTGTTGCAATATCGATGCTCAATATGCGATCAAATAACGATTTATTATTTAGAGATGACTGTTGACGTATTTATTTTAAAGGCGGGCCATCTGTATTATTCTGCTCCCCTTACAGGGGGCGAATCATGGCGCAAGACGGGGGCGATGTCTCGCACTTCTTTCTATACGACCCTTCTTGCGGTCCGCCCACGGCCTCGCCGCCGCTTATTCCCGGACCTGACGGCGAGCCGGTCTTCGAGATCGCGCTGGTGCTCAACGGGGCGGTCTCGGCGGGTGCCTATACCGGCGGCGTACTCGATTATCTGACCGAGGCGCTCGATGCCTTTGACGCGGCCAAAGCCGTGGAGCGCGCGCGGCATGGCGACAATTACCACCTGTGGGAGGTGCCGCACCATCACGTGCGCCTCAGGGTGATCTCGGGCGCTTCGGCCGGGGGGATGAGCGGGGCGATGCTGGCCGCCGCGTACGATCGCGATTTCCCGCATGTCCATGCCGCTATCGAGGGTGAGACGCATGGTCCGCGCAACCCGTTCTACGAGCCCTGGGTCCGGCAGGTCGATATCTCCGGCCTGCTGGCGACGCACGACCTGCCGAAGCGCGCCACGGTGGTGCACTCGCTGCTCGATTGCACCGTGCTGACGCAGATCTGCCAGGATACGCTGAATTTCCCGGCACGGTCGGGGATCGGGGTGCGGGCGGGGCGGACGTGGCTCGACGGCGGGTTGCGGCTGTGCCTGACGGTGACCAACTTGCGCGGCGTGCCCTACCAGTTGGCCTTTCCGGGCGGCGGCGAGGTGAGCTTCGCAATGACGCGTCACGCCGATTGCCAGCGCTTCGCATTGGGGCCAGCCAAGAGCTTTGTGGAAACCGCGGCGCGTCTGGGCGAGGACGTCACCCCGTTCCGCCCCCGCCGCGACGAGTTCGCGTTGCCGCAGGTGTCCACGTCAAACAACCCGGCCTCGGCGGCCATGGGCACCGCCGCGCTGGCGACCGCCTCGATCCCGGTCGCGCTCGCCGCGCGTCAAATCGTGCCGCCCGCCGATTTCGCGCAGTCGTGGTACGTGACCAGTGACAAGCCGATCAACGATCCGACGCAGAACCCCACCGGCAATCTGGTCCTGCCGCAGGCCTGGGCGGCAAGCGTTTCGCCGGTCTGGGACGCACCGCAAACTTATGCCTCGGGCGATGGTGGCATGATCGACAATGCGCCGTTGGAACTCGCCCGGATCGAACTCGCCGGCATCCTCGGCCATAACCAGCGCGAGGCGGTTCTGGCGCAGCGCGCGCTGGTGATGATCAATCCGTTTCCGGCCCCGCCCGATGTCTCGGATTTCAAGGACCCGGGGGGGATTGGCATTTTCAAGGTGGCCGCGCGGATGCTGGGCGTCTACATGGAGCAGGCGCGCTTCGATCCGGACGATATCCGCCTGGCCATCGACGACGATACGTACAGCCGGTTCATGATCCATCCCCGGCGCACGGACAGCAACGGCGCGGTCATCGCTTTCGGCGGCGCGGCGCTGGCCTGCGGGGCGATGGGGGCGTTCTCGGGCTTTCTGTCGGAAGCCTACCGGCGGCACGACTTCCTCCTCGGCCGGATGAACTGCCAGGGGTTTTTGCGGGACTGGTTCTGCCTGCCGGTTCGGGTGGGCGAACAGATACCCCGGCTGTTCGAGGGTCAGAACGCCTCGCTCCCCGGCGACTCCTTGCCCGACAAGGACGGGGATGTAATGCGCCCGATCATCCCGGTCCTCGGCGTGCCGGAGACCTTGCAAGACCCATGGCCGGTGGCGCACCCGCCGGACTTCGACAAACTCAAGGGCGAGATCCGGGTGCGGGTGCGCACAGTCCTGCTGCCGCTGGCGGGATCGGTGCCCGGATTGCTCGGGTGGGTGTTGCGCCGGTGGCTCGTGCGCGCCTGGGTGGCGAGGGTGGCGGCGAAGGGGATCCTCAAGTGGACCCGGGCAGAACTGACGGCGTGGAAGCTGCTGGGCGTTGCGGCGGCGCCATCTGCCGGTGCGGCACCGGTTGCCTCATCCGCCGAGCCTACGTCGCATGATCGATAAGCCCGCGCATCGCGGGCCGCTCGACTGGCTCAAGGATCATTGGCGGCGGCTGTGGGCGCAGCGCCATAATCACCAGTTCTGCCGGCTCGAGGCGCTTAACCTTGCGACGAAGCTGTCCACACAGGCCGGCCGGATCGTCGCGGGGCAGGGGGATCGCCCCAGCCCGGTCGCCGCCGCGGATCCGGCGGTGATCGTCGCCCGGACTTCGCCGGCGGCCGACAGTCCGCCGATTGCCACAATCGATGGTGACGTGCCGGACAAGCTCCTGGCCATCGTCGCGCGGATCGAGGCGCGGGACGATTGTGGATCGAGCTATCCGCAATTGCTGGTGTGGCAGTCGCAGATCTACCTCGCCATGCCGGGGGCAGAGCGCGAGCAGGCGTTTCTCGAGTTGTGTCGCGAATTCGACGATATCGCCGCTGCCGCCGACGAGCCAAAGACGCCGCCGGCCAAGTGGCTGGAGGACGCCAACGGGGCTCCGCCGACAGACGGCGAGCGGGTGGCCAGGCGCGATGCCGCCGCTCTCGCGCTGATGTCGCGCATCGGCCAGCATCGCATGGCGATCGCCGAGAAGAACCGGGCCACCGACCAGGTGTCGTGGCGGTTGCTGACGACCGGGCTCAAGGTCGTGTTCTTCGTGTTGGCCGAGTTTGCGGCGATCGCGGGGTTCGCATGGGTCTGGCCTTTCGCACCCGTCAGGCCGGTGCTTCAGGGGGTGTTCGGGCTGCTGATGATCTGCGAGCTGGGGGTAGTGGGGGCCTTCGTCAGCACCTCGGCGCGGTTGCAGAAAACGCTGGGCAAGCGCGTGCGTGCGATGCGGCTGAAGCTGGCCGACCTCGATTCCCTGAACGGCACCGGGATCAGCGTCGCGATCAGCCTGTGGAGCGGCAGTGTGTTTGCGCTGATGGCCTATTTCCTGTTCTCCTCCGGGGTGGCGGACAAGCTGGGCTTCAAGGATGGTCTGTTCCCGACGAGCGCGGTGGACAACGCATTTTCCGTCTCGGCGCTCGCGGCGGGGTATCAGCCGCATGTCATCTATCCAAGGATCATCGAGGCTGGAGAGCACGCGCCGCTTGTCGTTACCGATCTGACCGCGATGCCGGGGCAACGGACAGCGGCGGTGACGAGTGCGCACGCCGCCGCTGCCGGTTTGTCCTGCCCGCTCGCATCGCTGCCGAAGGCGCATGTCAGGCAACACGGCCGTGCCCGATGTCCGTGCGGGGACGGGACGCCTTCGGGGAAGTCCCGCAACACCCGGACCAGCGCGTCGCAATGCCTCACACCCGCCGCTTTGCCGACGCCTGTGGCCACACCCGCCGCTTTGCCCACTGCGATGACGACGGCGGTGCCCGTCGTCTATGTCCAGTCCGGCGTCTCGGGGGCCCCATCCGTGCTGAATGGAGCGCCGGTGGAGATCGCTTGTGTTGATAACGCCGGGCCGGCTTGCGGCCATGTGGCAGTGATCGCCGGGCGGCTCGGCCTGCAGGGGGCCGCCGACCTGTTCAAGATGCTGGTCTGGGCTTTCCTCGCGGGTTTTGCCGAACGCATGTTGCCCGACGTGATCGACCGCGTGCTGAAGCGCAACCTGACGACCAAGAGTGACAACAAGAATGACAATGAGCCGGCCGGGCCGCAGTCCGGGACAACGCACTGACCCGACAATCAGCCTGACCGAAGATCCTGCGGCCCCGGTCACACGGTGGCGACGGCCTTTGTGGTGGTGTTTGTGATCAGGATCGTGAACATCCTGTCGAAGGTGCCTGCCGGCGGGGCATCGGTGCCCGTCACGACGCGGGCAAGGGCCAGGAACAATGCCGCCGTACGCTTCTGGATCTGACTGTCGAGCGCGAGGAGCGGTGGGCCCTGAAAGGCGAGCCAGGGCCTCGCCTGCTCCGCGATCCTCGCATCGGCGCTCGCCACCGCAGCGGCCGCACCGGCGCCGAGGCGCGTGACGTCGAGCGCGTCGGCCGCCGCCAGCGCCGCCAGCAGCTTCACGAAAGCCAGTGCCGCCTCGATATCGAACAGCAGGTTCATCAACTGAGCATTCACGTTGCCGTGGTGCAAGCCCGCCGCATTGGCGTGCAGCGTGGCCATTTCCGCCGCATCCAGCACGACATGATAGAGGTATGCGACATCGTCCGGATACTGGGCGCGGATCTGGCTGAGCGGGCCCGCGCCGTCGAACAGCGCGATGGTGGCTTGGGTGTTGTGCGTGGTCATCTTGCCGGTTGTGTCCATCGCCGCGATGGCCTGGCGGAACACGGCAAGGCCTGCGATCGAGGGCGCGGTGGCATCGCCGATCGACCGACCGGCCCCCAGCAGCATGGCCATGCCCGGTGCATCGACATTGAGCGTGATCGCGAGGGTGCCCCCGAACGACTGGCGCGGTTCTTTCGTCGAGGTCCAACTGTCGAGCGCCGGGTTGGCGCGGGTGGTGCGATCGGTGGAGAGCAGGCCGCAGCCTTCCAGGCGTCCAAGGAATGCCGTGACATTGCTGCGCTCGAGGCGGTTTTCGCCGATCGTCGCAGTGAGGCCCAGCTTGATGATGGGGCGACTGTCGGCAATGTCCCGGGCCGCCGCCTTGAAGGCGTAGCTGGTGGAGAAGGCCAGCGTATCCGTGTGATTGCCTGCGGCCTGCGCGGCGGCCTGGCTGGCCTGGGCGGCGATCGTGACGTTGCCAAGCGCATCGACCGTGGCCTGCGCGTCCGATGCCAGCACGTCAGACCCCGATATCGTCAGCCGAAGGAGCACAGCATCATAACCCAGCGTCAGCTTCCGTCCGCTGAGCCGGGTGACGGTCGAGGCCGGATCGAGAACGAAGCCAACGACCGGGGTGGCAAAGGCGCGCTGTGCGCCGGAGAGCTGTCCGAATGCCATCGCGCGGTAGAGATCGCCGGCGTGGCCGGCCAGCGATGTGAAATGGCCAACGAGTGCGTAGTCGATGCCGGAAGATTGCGCCGCCTCGTAGTTGATCCGGACCGAGATCTTGCTTTTTGCGGCGGTCACGGCGGCAGCGAGGATTTGTTGCGCGCGGGCCGTATAGGTGGTGACTGCGGAGCGCAGGCCGTCGAGCACTTTGTCCAGGGGGGCGACAGCATTTGACAGTTGCACGCCGATTTTCTGCAACGATGCCTCGATGGTATCGATGGGCGTGCTGGCGATCAGGGTCTTGGTGTAGGTGACCAGTGCGTCTTCGTAAGCCTTGATCAGCGTATCGAGATCCGTCTTGAGCTCTGCCTCGATCGGGCCAAACGCGGGGTAAGCGCTGATCAGAGCGCCGGCTGCGGTTTCCGCCGTATCGCCGGCGTTGTCGATGACATTGGACACGGCGGTTGCCAGCGCGGCGGTCAGGCCACCGGTGTCTGTCGTGGCGGTGCCGCCAACTGGGCAACGTCCTGCTTGAGCGCCGTGCCGATCGTCGTGCCGCCAATCCATTTGTCGATCGCCGCCTCCAGCGCGGTGGCCGCGTGGGTCTTCAGCCAGGTGCCGGGCGTGAGGAACGGCGTGATCCCGGCCATCACTGCGTCGATCTGCTGGAGCGCCGCGCTGAGGACCGACTGCACCTGGGACAGGATCGGGCCGGGATCGATATCGATGCCAAGGGTTGCGCCCTCGTCGTTTTCTGCCGAGGCATTGCGCGATAACCGGACGTTGATCACCCCCGGATGGCTTGCGTCGTGCCACAGCGATAGCGCGAACGCGGCCTTGCGGGTGAGGGCGAGCGTGACGACGAGGCTGGCGGTGCCGGCCAACACCTCTGGCCATGCCGCGGCCGCGCCGCCCGACAGGTCGACGCTGGCGGTCGCGTGTCCATCGAGGGTCAGGATCATGCCCGCCAGGTTCTGGTGCGTGAATGCCTTCCAGACCGATGCGGGATCGAACGGATCGGGCAACATGGCCATCGCCGTTCCCACCGCCGTCGCGAAGATCCGGGTGCGATCGATCTCGCGGATGTAGAACAGGATCTGTGGGGTGGCGCCTATGTCGGCCGACAGGCCGAGGCTGCCATACGTGAATGGCAGGCGGAACGGTAACCACCCGATTGAGGCCGCCTATCGATCGTAAGCTATGTCGTTATTGACGTCGTTATGTACGTCATGATCGATGGAGGCTGGTTTGGCGATGCTCGAGATTTTGGGTGTCGAGCGGCGTCGGCG